>Ga0302314_10000914_pt1 | contig 55031 bp, 42 predicted proteins | sample III_Palsa_N2_3_FD_200533 | JGI IMG/M metagenome (GOLD analysis project Ga0302314, IMG submission 200533) | Peat permafrost microbial communities from Stordalen Mire near Abisko, Sweden - III_Palsa_N2_3 | ecosystem: Environmental > Terrestrial > Soil > Palsa > Peat permafrost | place: Sweden... | reverse complement strand
GTCCGCGACCGTCAGGTTCTGCCGCAACTCCTCATCCACCAGGCTGAAGTCGCCGCGGATGGCAAGGGCCGAGGTGGCGCTCACGTGGCTGTAGCACACGCTTGCCAGCTGCGGCGCCGGCGGCGCGGCGCCCGCAAGCGACGCCACGATCGCCGCGGCACACTGGCGTGCCTGCGCGCGCGCCGCGGAAGCTGACTTCGGCATCTCCCCTGCGATGCAGGCATCGCCGATCACGTGCACGTCCGGCAGCAGTTGCGACTCGAAGGTCGCAGGCTTTACCGGGCACCAGCCGTGGCCGGAGGACAGGCCGCTCGTCATTGCCAGCGCCGCCGGGGCCTGGGGAGGGATGACACAGGCGAGTGCCACGCGGTGGCTGCCACTTGCGCTGTAGAGCGTGCGGGTGCGCGCATCGACGCGAGCGATTACCCCGCCCTCTGCCGGGGGCAGCCACTCGATCATGCCCGGATACAGCTCTTTCCAGGCGTCGCTGAACACGTCCTGGCGCGGAAAGTGGTTGTTCGAATCGAAGATGAGGATCTTGCAGCCGCGGCGGCGACGCCTGAGGTACTGCGCCACGAGGCTCGCGCGCTCGTAGGGGGCCGGCGGACAGCGCATCAGACCTGCGGGGACGCAGATGCCCACCGTGCTGCCATCCGGGACGGCCTGCAGCAGCCGCCCGAGGCGCTGCGCCTGCTCAGCGCTGTCCCAGGCATGCGGCATGTCCCAGGCGGCCTGCGCGTCGTAGCCCTCGGGTATCCCTGGCAGGAGGCGGATCCCGGGCGCCACCACCAGGCGGTCATAGGCGATGCGCGCGCCATCCGCCAGCTGCACGCGGCGTGCCGCGGCCTCGATCCGCAGTACCGGTGCGCGCGCGTATTCGATACCGGCAGCCTCAAGTCCTGCGCGCCCGAGCGCGAGCGAGCCGAAGCTGCGCAGGCCGACGAGCGCCTCGTTGCTCATCGGGCAGGTGAAGTAGTGCGGCTGCGGGTCGAACAACAGCACCCGCAGCGCGGGATTCAGGCGCCGCAGCTCAAGTGCGCAGCAGCTGCCGGCAAAGCCGCCGCCGGCGATGACGATGCGCGCCCGCGCCGGTGCCGCGCGCGCCCGCGTAGCGCTGAGGGCGAGGGCGAACGCTGCGCCCTGCACGAACGCGCGCCGGCGCATTACTCCCACTCGAGCTCCTGGTAGGCGCGGGCGATGTTGCGCGGGTGGCTCTCATCGAAGAGCAGCCACCCGGTGCGGCCGGGAAAGTCGCCGGCCCGCAGCGCCTCCTGCAGCGACACCCCGCGGGCGATCTCCCCGCGCACCACCTCGAGCAGCGTCTGCAGGTAGCGCCGCTCGGGCTCGAGTGCCGACGGGAGGTCATCACCGGGTGGGCCGTGCCCGGGGACCACGTGGCGGGCGGGCAGGCGCGCGAGCGCTTCGAGCGTTGCGAGCCAGCCCTTGAGGCTGCCGTCAAGGACCGGCGTGCGCTCAACGAAGAGCAGGTCCCCCGTCCACAGGGTCCCGGTGCGCGAGTCATACACACTCAGGTCGCAGTCGGTGTGCGCGCTCGGCCAGGCGCGCAAGGTGAGCTGCCGCCCGCCGAGGTCCAGTTCCACGTCGCCGCCAATAGCGACCGCGCGGGTGGGCCCGAGCAGTTCGGCGGCGCTGGCCGGCGGCTCGAGGTCGGCGGCGTAGTTCTTCAGGAAGAAGTCGCGGCTGCGTACGAGGGCGGCCGGCAGCTGTGCGTGGCCTACGAACTGCGGCCGTTCGTTGGCGAAGGCGTAGTTCCCGAGGAGGTGATCCACGTGTACGTGGGTATTGATGACGTAGCACACCGGTAGCTTCGTGCGTTGGCGGATGCTCTCGCGCAGCGCACGCCCGATGCGCACCGAGCCGCCGCTGTCGATGACGGCGACGCAGCGCTTGCCGATGATGAAACCGATGTTGGCGATGTCATCGTGGCCCGGGGCGTCGAGGGCGAGCGCGCGGCCCTGGTGCACGAACACCCCGGGAGCGAGCTCGCGCACGCTGAAGGTCTCAGCGCGTACGAGGACTGGCAGGCAGAGCGCCGCTGCGAGCGCAGCGGCCGCCACCCTGGCGGCGCTGCGAGTGAGAGGCGCGCGTAGCACCGGAAGCCCGTGCGGCTCAGCGCGTGCCGGCGCCCGGGGCGGCAGCGTTCCAGGTGGCCGTGAACAGCTGTTGTGAGGGGATGTCGGTGGCCTCGAGGACCAGCGGCGCCTGCAGCGGCTCGCGGCTCGCGATGCGCAGCGTCGGGTTCTCGCTCAAGGATATGCCGGTGTCGGCGTCTACCAGGATGTCGTTACCGGCGCGCAGGCGCAGGTGCGAAATGAAGTGTGGCGGGATCGGGTCGCCGCTCTTCGGATCGATCTGGAAGCCGGAGTTGTTCGGGTGGCGGATGCTGATCTGCAGCGCCTTGTCATCGCCTGAGGCCCGGAAGCGGATGTCACCGAGGATGCCGCCGGCGCTCGGGCTCGGCGGCGCCGAGCAGCCGCCGCTCGCATTCACCCAGGTGCTGCGCATTTCCAGCTGTCCGTCGGTGGTCTCCGCGATCGCGCGCACGGAGGTGAAGCGATCGATGCGCACGCGCAGGTCGATCTCCTCAACCGGCAGTCCCGCCTTCAGGTTCATCGTCGTGACGAGCGGAGAGGGATTGTTGTCGATGATGACGCGCAGCTGCCGCACCCTGCCTGCGAGTGCTGCGCCGAAATGCACTACCACCGGCGTGGCGGACGGGTCCGGAGTGCTAGCCGGCGCCTCTATGCTCATGACACTGTCGCCCGTCTCGCTGATGGGGCGCGTGCCGTAGAGGTTCGGCCGCATGGTCTGCCAAGCCCCGTTCGCCGGGGACTGCTCATCGGCAGCGAGGGGTGCGCTGAGTAAGAGCGCGCCGCCAGCGGCCAGGCCGGCGGCTGCTGCCCGCAGGGAAGAACTGACGCAGGCAAGGGTACCGGCAGGCATCGCGCTCAGCCTGTCTCGCGCAGCTTCGCCACCTGCGCAGGCGTGATGCTCGAGCCCTTGGCGCCGAAGCGCGCGGTGACGTAATTGGCCACGGCCGCGATCTCCGCGTCGCTGTAGGCTGCGCCGAACCCGGGCATGGCGGCGCTGCCGTCCACGCGCGGAGCATTCGAGCCGCTGAGGACCATCTGCGCGACGTTGGTCGCCGTCGGGTCGTTCACCGCGCGCGAGCCGGTGAGCGTGGCGCGCGCGCTGAGCGCGCTCACCCCGCTCCAGCCATGGCAGCTGGCGCAGGCACCCTCGAAGATCTGCTTGCCCAGGGGGTCCAGCCCCGCAGGCACCGCGGGCTCGTTCGAGGCGAGCGCTCCCTGCAGCGGCGGCAGCCCCGCAGAGGAGCGGGCGGGCACGCTGCGCAGGTAGGTAACGAGCGCGGCAATGTCCCCGGGAGCCAGGCGGCTGAGGCTCAGGTCGACCGCCTCGGCCATGGGACCGCCGGCGCTGCCGTGGCTGTGCGCGTGTCCGCTCGAGAGGTACTGGGCGAGGTCCGCATCACTCCACGCGCCGACCCCCGCGGTGGCATCGGGAGTGATGTTGTAGGCGCGCCAGCCGGCGGTGACCGCACCGGCGAACTTGCGGCGGTTGTCCAGCGCCTGCAGCAGGTTACGTGGCGTGTGGCACTCCCCGCAGTGCGCAAGCGCCTCTGCAAGGTAGGCGCCGCGGTTCCACTGCGCGCTGCGTTCGGTGCGCGGCCGGTAGCGCTCATCGGGGTTATAGAGCCGCGCCCAGATGCCCATCAGCCAGCGCTGGTTGAAAGGGAAGGCGAGGTCCCCCGGCGGGGCGCGGTTCTTCACCGCCGGCAGGCTCATGAGGTAGGCGCGGATGGCACTCACGTCCGCATCGCTGAGATAGGTGTAGGCGCCGTACGGGAATGCCGGGTAGAGGTGCACGCCATCCGGACGCACGCCCTGGTGCACGGCGCGCGCGAAGTCCGCTTCGCTCCAGGACCCGATGCCGGTATCGCGGTCGCCCGTGATGTTGGGCGAGTAGAGCGTGCCGAAGGGGGTCTTGAACGCGCGCCCGCCGGCGAATGCGGCGCTACCCGGGATGGTGTGGCAGGCCTCGCAGTCGGCAGCCTCGGTGAGGTAGCGGCCGCGGCTGACGAGGTCCGCCTGCGCGAGGGCTGCGGGCACGCCGGTGGGATCGGCTGCGGTGTAGGCGCTGGCAGCGACCGCAGGACCACCGGCGAAGGCGAGTGGCCCGGGCCCTACCAGGTGGCGCAGCGTCGCCGCGGCGATGAGCACGACGATGAGGACGATGAGCCAGCCGCGGCGGCTCACGTGCGCCGCTCCGCAAGCAGCGCGCGCTCGATCGGCAGGCGGCGCAGGCGCACGCCGGTTGCCGCATAGATGGCATTGGCCACCGCCGGCGGGGCCGCCGTGGTGCCGGTCTCACCGATCCCCCCAGGCGCCTCGTCGCTGTCGATGAGGTACACCTCCACCGCCGGTGTCTGATCGATGCGCAGCATGCGGTAGTCGTGGAAGTTACTCTGTTGCACGCGGCCGCCCTCGATCGTGATTTCGCCATAGAGCGCTGCGGTGAGCCCGAACAGCAGCCCCCCCTGCAGCTGCGCGATCACCGTGTCGGGATTCACCACGATCCCGGTGTCGACCGCGCTGACGATGCGCCGCACGTGCACCGCGCCGTATGCGTCCACCTCGACCTGCGCGACGGTGGCGATGAAACTGCCGAAGGCAACCTGCGCGGCGACACCGCGGCCGCTGCGGGCGGGCAGCGCGTCACCCCAGCCGGACTTAGCGGCGGCGAGTTCGAGCGCCGCCTTCAGCCGCGGCTGCTGGCCGAGCATACGGCTGCGAAACTCAACCGGGTCGGCGGACGCCTTGTTCGCCAGCTCGTCGATGAAGCTCTCGATCGCGAACACGTTGTTGTTCGGGCCGACGCCGCGCCAGAACCCGGTGGGCACGGCCGGGGGCTCCGCCCGCACGTACTCGACCCGCAGGTGCGGGATGTCGTAGGGGATGTCCGCCGCGCTGTCGATGGCATCGATGTCGATGCCCTTCTGGAACGCCGGCGGCAGCCAGCGCGCGATGATGGCGGAGCCGGAGATGCGATGTTTCCAGCCCTGGATGCGTCCGTGCTCGAGACGCGCACTGAGGAGGTCCCGGTATACCGGCCGGTAGACGTCGTGGCGCACGTCCTCCTCGCGCAGCCAGATGACCTTCACGGGTCCCTCCACGTGCTGGGCGATGCGCACCGCCTTGTCGACGTAGTCGACCTCCAGTCGCCGGCCGAAGCCACCGCCGATCAGATGGTTATGCACGATGACCTTCTCCGGCGGCAGGCCGGTGAGCTTCACCGCGATGGCCTGGGCGCGCGAGAGTACCTGTGAACCCACCCAGATCTCGCAGGAGCCTTGAGTCAGGTGCACTGTGCAGTTCATCGGTTCCATGGTGGCGTGCGCGAGGAACGGCAGTTCATACGCCGCCTCCACAAGCCCGTCCCCCTGCAGCGCCGTCGCCGCATCGCCGACGGACTTGGCGACCACACCCTCCTGGGTGCTGGCCTCGCGCAGCTGCTGCCATATCTGCGCCGAACTGACTTGCGAGTTCGCGCCTTCGTCCCATTCGATTTTGAGGGCGGCCAGGCCCTGCTTGGCGGCCCACATGTGGTCCGCGACCACCGCCACCAGGTCCTCGAGCACCACCACCTGGCGCACCCCCGGCAAGGCCTTCGCGCGCGCGTCGTCCACGTGCCGCACCTTGCCGCCGAACACCGGGCAGGCCATGAGGGTCGCGAACTTGACGCCTGCGGGCATCGCATCGATGCCGTAAGTAGTGCGTCCGCGGACCTTGTCGGGGGTGTCCAGGCGCTTCAGCGGGTGCCCGATGAGCTGGAAATCGCGCCTCGCTTTGAGCGGGGCGTCCTTGGGCGGTGGCACGCGGCTCGCCGCATCGATGAGTGCGGCGTAGGGGAGGCGGGTGCCGCCGCTGCCGAGCACCGCGCCGGCCTCGGCCCTCAGTGCCGCCGCGGGTACCTTCCACTGCCGCGCCGCCGCCTCGATGAGCATCGCACGGGCCGTGGCGCCGGCTTGTCGCAGCGGCTTCCAGAAGGCGCGCACGGAGTTGGAATTGCCCGTCACCTGAATGCCGAAGACGGGATTGCCGTAGAGGGCGTCGCTCGGGGGCGCGGCGATGAGCTCCACCTGCTCGAGCGGCACCGACAGCTCCTCGGCGAGGATCATGGCGACAGAGGTGTAAATGCCCTGGCCCATTTCCACCTGCGGCATGATGAGGGTCACCTTGCCCTTGGCATCGATGCGGATGAAGGCGTTGGGCGCAAACACCTCGGCGCTTGCCGCGCGGGCACGCCCGAACGGCAACGTGAAGCCGAGTAGGAGCACTCCGGTAGCCGCTCCCCCCTTGAGCAGCGCGCGGCGCGAATAACGTGGTGCGGTAAAGTCTTTGGGGTCGGTGGCCAAGATTCGGTGCTCCGTCAGCCGGCCGGTTCAGCCGCCGCGCGCTTGATGGCTTCGCGGATACGCACATAGGTGCCACAGCGGCAGATGTTGCCGGCCATCGCCGCGTTGATGTCGGCATCGTCCGGTACCGCGGTCTTGCTCAGCAGCGCCGTGGCCGACATGATCTGTCCGGACTGGCAGTAGCCGCACTGCACGACTTCGAGGTCGAGCCAGGCCTTCTGCACGCGCGCGCCTACGGCGCTCGCGCCCACCCCTTCGATCGTCGTGATCCTGCGCTCGCCGACCGTGTCGACGGGCAGCAGGCAGGAGCGTACCGCGGCCCCATCGAGGTGCACGGTGCACGCCCCGCACTGCGCGATACCGCATCCGAACTTGGTCCCGGTGAGCCCGAGCAGGTCACGCAACACCCACAGGACCGGCATGCCGGGCGGCGCATCCACCTCGTGCTCCTCGTTGTTGATATTCAGGGTAATCACTCAATGCCCTCGCGACTTTGCAGGAGTTGGATGCCGAGCATACGAGCCGCGCTGCGCGCCGGCAACGCAATCAACACCACCGCATCTGGCCCGAGAAGGGCTGCGGATACTGCCGACGAAGGCCGTCGGGTCTCCCTTACGGCAGAGGCGGCAGGTGCGCTCGCGGGTCGATTCTTCAAAGGCGCGGCAGGCAGCGCGGCCCGCGCCTTGGCAGCTGCGCAATGGCCTGCAGCAGGAGAGGACTGGCATGCATTACCTGATCGGGATCCTGGTGCTGGCAATGCTGCTCGGCGTGAGCGCCGCGGTGGTGCTCATCGCGCTGGCGCGGCTCGTCGAGATCCTGCCGCCGCCGGGCGCGCGTGGCGAGGAGGAAGAAGCCACCGCGGGGAAGCTCCCGGCCAGGCCCCCGGGCCGGCGTCTTTTGCATTAGGCCGCAGGTTCGTCACCCCCCGAAGCCAGCATCTTCAGTGGTTGCGTTCCGCCGCTGCGAGCAGCGCGCCCGCGGCGGTGACGGGTGTCGCACGGGTGACGGCGCCAGTACGGTGGGTACGCGCCGCCGCCGAGCGCCAGTCGGTCGGGGAATGCCCGGTCCAGCGGCGAAAGGCCCGCGTGAAGGCGCTGCTGCAGGAGAAGCCCAAGAGGTGGGTGACTTCGGCGACGCTGTGGCGCGGCTCGCTCAGGTAAGCGAGCGCCAGCGCGTGCCGCGTCTCATCGAGAATCCCCTTGAAAGTCGTGCCGCACTCACCGAGCTTGCGCTGCAGGGTGCGGGCGCTCACGTTCAGGCTCTCGGCCACCTCCTCCTGCGTCGGCTCGCTGTGGCGCAGTCGATGCGTGAGCACGGCGCGCACGCGCGCCTCGGTGTTGTCGCGCTCGATGCGCGCCAGGTAGCGCGCCGAGATGGCATCGCTCAGGCGCGCAAGCTCCGGGTTGCCGCTGTCGAGCACGCGCTCCATGCTCTCTGGGTCGAAGCGCAGGCGGTTGTGCTCGGCCCCGAAGCGCAGCGGTGCGCGCCACAGGCGCTCGAAATCATCGAGGACCACGGGGCACGGGCGGCGCAGCTCGACCGCGAGCGGCACGAAATCGCGGCCGATGAGCGAGCGGCACATGCGCAGGTGGGTGCCCACCAGGGCATCGATCGATTCCATCGGGACTTCGATGGCCGGTTCCATATAGAAGTGGTATTCCGCGCCGCAGCGCACGAAGCGGTAGCCGACCGCATCGCTGACTACGTGCGAATAGCGCTGGATGCGCTCGAAAGCCTCCTTGAGGGTGGAACTCGCCGTCAGCCCGTAGCCGAGGGCGTGGAAGGTTGTGTGGGTGAAGTACTTGGCAAGCTTCACCCCGAAAGCCGGGTCCCCGGTCGCTTCCAGCGCTACTTCCCACAACAGGCGCGTCTTCGTCAGCGGGCAGCGGGCGTCGGGGCCGCCGAGGTCCTTCAGGTCGAATCCGACCTGCGCCAGTAGCGCCGGCCCATCGCAGCCGGCCGCATCCAGAGCCCGGCCGAAGGCCTTCACCCAGGTCACCAATATCGAGTTCTGACTCGTAGCGGTCAGTGTCCGCATACCGTTTCGATCCCCCTGACCAGAAAGCAGTAAATGGAGCGCGCACCGGAGCTTAGCTCCAAAGTCGCAGAGCGTCGATGAGGTCGCAGAAGCGGCAGGCGGCGGCCGGTCGCCGGCGCGGTCCTGGTGAGACTGTTCGGGATTTCGGGACACTGCATCCGGGGTAGTGGTCGTTCGTTGCGCTGACGCAACACCCCCTTTCTGGCGTCTGAGGTTAAGAGTTTGGCGGGTGAAGTGCCTGATCGGGCGGGCGTTTTCCGTAAGCTTTTCGCAGGCAAGTTTGCCTGGGGGCTGTATCGCTGCCGCCATCTCACGGGGCAGCGGTGCATTGGCGAAGGTGCGCTGCGCTTTGAGAGGCTTTGGGAGCTCTGAAAGCGCCGACAAAGGAAACTGACATGGTCTTTACTGAGGACTGCAGGGCTGGAATTTCGTCGAATCGGCTGACTTCAAGAGGGATACCGCTGGCGGTGGCGCTCGCGGTCGCACTCTCCGGCAGCAACGTCGGTCGCGCGGCGGACGCCGCTGCAGCCGGCCCGGAGCTGCAGGAGGTCATCGTGACCGCGCAGAAGCGCGAGCAGAATCTGCAGGACGTGCCGATCGCGGTGATGGCGCTCTCCGGACAGCAGCTGCAGGACGCAGGCGTCACCGACATCAAGAACATGCAGGTCCTGACGCCCGGACTCACCGTCACCTCCACGACCTCGGAGAACGTGACCACGGCGCGCATCCGCGGCATCGGTACGGTCGGAGACAACGTCGGCCTCGAGTCCTCCGTCGGCGTCGTGATCGATGGCGTCTACCGGCCGCGCAACGGCGTCGGCTTCGGCGACCTGGGTGAGATCGAGCGCATCGAGGTGCTCGAGGGACCGCAGGGCGAGCTGTTCGGCAAGAACAACGACGCCGGCATCATCAACATCGTGACCGCGCGCCCTTCGCACACCTTCGGGGTCACGGGGGAAATCAGCGGTGGCAATTTCGATGACCGCGAGGTGCGCGGCTCGATCACGGGGCCCATCGGTGACACCTCGGCGTTCCGCCTGTACGCAGCCTTCCAGAAGCGCGACGGCTTCCTCGACGTCGACACCGGCTCAGGTCCCAACAACGATGGCACCTCCAACAACCGCAACTTCTACACCGTGCGCGGCCAGTACCTGTTCACGCCCACGAGCGACGTCAGCCTGCTCGTCATCGGCGACTTCACGCGCCGCAACGAGGTGTGCTGCCAGGCGGTGCCGACCGTGCCTGGCCCGTGGGCCCCGATCATCAACGCGCTCGCCACCGATCCACTGCTCGGCGGCAACCCCGCCGGACTGCCGTTCCCGCAGACGCCCACCAGCGCCTCCGACCGCCAGTCCTATGCCAACTATCCGATCGCGCAGCAGATCTGGGACCGCGGCTTCTCCGCGCAGCTCGACTGGAAGTTCGACGCCGCGACGCTGACCTCGATCACCGCGTGGCGCGACAACAGCGTGTTCGCCGGCAATGACGTCGATTATTCGCAGGTGCCCCTGGTGCAGGAGCCGGCGAGCGGCAACGGCACGGACTTCAAGCAGTTCAGCCAGGAGCTGCGGCTGGCCGGCAAGGTCGACCGCCTGAGCTGGCTGCTCGGTGCCTTCGCCGGCGGTGAGATCATCAACAACACCTCGACCATCCTCGCCGACAGCGATTTCGATCTGTACCTAGGCGGCGCGGCCTCGGCGGCCGGCGGCGCCAATCCGCCGAACTTCCTGCTGGTGCCGGAGCTGACCGGCAAGGCGCCGGGAGCGAACTTCATCCCCGGCGTCTCCGGACAGGCGGACGCCTACCACCAGACCGAGAAGAGCTACGCCTTCTTCACCAACGAGACCTATTCGCTCACCGACCAGCTTGACATCACCGGCGGGCTGCGTTTCACGGAGGAGAAGAAGGACCTGAAGTCCGCCTTCACGGATCCGGATGGCGGCTCGGCGTGCGCCGCGCTCCTGAACCCGGTCGGCGCACCCACGAGCCCGTTCTCGATACCGCTGCTCTATGGGTACGGCTGTAATACCCCGTTCAACCCGTTCTTCAACGGCGTGAATACCCGGCAGTCCCTGGATGAGGGCAACGTCAACGGCACCGTGAAGGTCGCCTACCGCTTCACGCCGGATGTCATGGCGTACGCCTCCTGGGGCAACGGCACCAAGGCCGGCGGCTTCAACCTGGCGCGCGTGACCAACCCGAACGTCAACCTCCTCACGCCCATTCTCGACACCGAATTTGCGCGCGAGACGGTGAACGCTTACGAGATCGGACTCAAGACGGAGCTCGCGCAGCGCACCGTGCGCATCAATGCCGACCTGTTCGACCAGAAGTACAACAACTTCCAGCTGAACACGTTTACCGGCGTGGTGTTCGTCGTGAGCTCGCTGCCGCACGTGGAGTCCAAGGGCGCGGAGCTGAACGTCGACTGGCTCACGCCGCTGTCGGGATTGAAGCTCTCCGCCGGCGTCGTCTACGCGGACACGATGATCACGAGCTTCGGGGACTCGGTGGACCTGTTCGCGGCCAATCGCCTCAACGACCGGCTGTCCTTCTCGCCCCTGTGGTCAGGCGTCGTCTCCGCCGCCTACGAAGTGCCGCTGTCGCAGTCGCTCACCTTCAGGATCAGCGCCGACGAGAAGTACAACTCGGCCTACAACACCGGCTCGGACCTCGATCCGGCGAAGCTGCAGGGCGCCTACGGCATTCTCAACGGACGCATCGGCATCGGCGCGCCCGATGGCAAGTGGGCCTTCGAGGTGTGGGGCCAGAACCTGGCCGACAAGGGCTACTACCAGGTGGCCTTCGACACCCCGTTCCAGGGCGTGGGCGTTGCCGGGTTCAACAACCAGCTCTCGGCCTTCCTCGGCGACCCGCGCACCTTCGGTGCGACCATCCGCGTCAAGTTCTGACGCTTCAGTCAGACAGGGAAGTCGCATGAGCGAAAGAGCGGCCGGGATGACAGGAGAGACGGGAGTGCTCGGCTACGAGGTGCGCGGTGCGGTCGCGGTGCTGACGCTTGCGAACCCGCCGGTCAACAGCTTGGGGCTGGAGCTGCGCCGCGCGGTGGTGGAGGCGCTCGGGCGCGCCCAGGACGACGCGCAGGTGAAGGCCATCGTCGTCATCGGCTCGGGCAAGGGGTTCTCCGGCGGCGCAGACATCCGCGAGTTCGGCACGCCGAAGGCCTACGCCTCGCCGAACCTCCACCAGGTGCTGCGCTCGCTCGAGGACTGCGGCAAGCCCGTGGTCGCAGCCCTGGATGGCGTGTGCATGGGCGGGGGTCTGGAGTTCGCGCTCGCCTGCCATTACCGCGTGGCGACCGCCGATGCACAGCTCGGCCTGCCGGAGGTCAAGCTCGGCCTGCTGCCCGGCGCCGGCGGCACGCAGCGCCTGCCGCGCGTGGTCGGGGTCGAGCGTGCCCTCAACATGATCGTTTCCGGAAATCCGGTGCGCGCCGCGGAACTGCGCGGCACGGCGCTGCTCGATGCCATCGCCAGCGGTGACCTGCTCGAGGCGGCGCTGGAGCTGGCACAGCGCCTGATCGGGCAAGGGCAGGGGCCGAAGCGCGTGCGGGACCTCAAAATCCAGATGCCCGACGCGGATGCGTTCCTGCAGTTCGCGCGCACCACCGTCAAGGCAGTCGCCGGTCCGTATCCGGCGCCCCCGGCGTGCGTTGAGGCGGTGGCGGCCGCGGTCAAGGGACCCTTTGAGGCCGGCATGGCGCGCGAGCGCGAGCTGTTCGTGACGCTCATGGCATCACCGGAGTCGGCGGCCCTGCGCCACGTATTCCAGGCCGAGCGCGCCGCCAGCCGCATCGCCGACGTGCCCGAAACCATCGCGCCGCGCGCGCTCAACCGCGCCGGCGTCATTGGCGCCGGCACCATGGGGGGCGGCATCACCATGGCCCTCATCAATGCCGGCATCCCGGTGGTGCTGATCGAGAGCACGCAGGAGGCCCTCGACCGGGGGCTCGCGACGATCGCCAAGAACTACCAGGGGCAGATCAAGAAGGGCAAGCTGACCGAGGAGGCGCTCGCCAAGCGCCTGGCGCTCATCTCCCCGACGCTCGACTACGCGCCGCTCAAGGACGTCGACCTGGTGATCGAGGCGGTGTTCGAGAACCTCGACGTCAAGAAGCAGGTGTTCCTCAAGCTCGATGCCGTGATGCGCGCCGGCGCGATCCTCGCCTCCAACACCTCGGCGCTGAATCTCGACGCCATCGCCGCCTTCACGCGGCGGCCGCAGGACGTCATCGGTCTGCATTTCTTCAGTCCCGCGAACGTCATGCGCCTGCTCGAGATCGTGCGCGGCAAGTCGACTGCCGCCGACGTGCTGGTGACCGCGATGGCGCTCGCCAAGCGCATCAAGAAGGTCGCGGTCGTCGCCGGAGTGTGCGATGGCTTCATCGGCAACCGCATGATTGCCCGCTACGGCCAGGCCGCCCACGACCTGTTGCTCGCCGGAGCCTCGCCTGAGCAGATCGACAAGGCGGTGGAGAAGTTCGGCATGGCGATGGGGCCGTTTCGCATGAACGACCTGGCGGGCCTGGACGTCGGTGCCATGTGGCGCAAGCGCCTGGCGGCCGAGAACCCCGACAAGGACTACGCCAATATCGCCGACCTGCTGGTGGATGCCGGCCGTTACGGCCAGAAGACCGGGGCCGGCTGGTACCGCTATCCTCCTGGTTCGCGCACGCCGGTGCGCGATCCTGAGGTCACGGCCTTCATCGACAAATTCCGCGCGGCGCGCCAGATCACCCCGCGCAAGGTGACGGACGCGGAGATCGTGCAACGCTGCATCTACGCCCTGGTCAACGAGGGCGCGCGCATCCTCGAGGACGGCATCGCCCAGCGCAGCTCCGACATCGACATCGTGTATCTGTACGGCTACGGCTTCCCGGCTTATCGCGGTGGCCCGATGTTCTATGCCGACCAGGTGGGCCTCACCGAGGTGGCGCGCGCTCTGAAGCGCATCGCCGCCAGCGCCGGCACCGAGGCGGACTTCTGGCAGCCGGCGGCGCTCCTGGGGCGCCTCGCGGCCGAGGGCAAGAGCTTCAGCCAGCACGGGGGAGCCGCATCGTGAGCGACGCCGTCATCGTCTCCACGGCGCGCACCGGGCTCGGCAAGAGCTGGAAGGGCGCCTTCAACATGACCTACGGCGCCACCCTCGGCGCACATGCCGTGCAGCACGCGGTGGCGCGTGCGCGCCTCGATCCTGCCGAGGTCGAGGACGTGATCATGGGCTCGACCTTCGGGGAAGGCACGACCGGGGGCAACATCGCCCGGGCCATCGCGCTGCGTGCAGGCCTGCCGGTGAGTACTGCGGGGCTGAGTATCAACCGCTTCTGCAGCTCGGGTCTGCAGTCGATCGCGCTCGCCGCGCAGCGCGTCATGACCGAGGGGGTGCGCGTGATCGCCGCCGGCGGCCTCGAGAGCATCTCCTGCGTGCAGAACGATGCCAACACCCGCATGCTCGCAGATCCCTGGATCCTCGAGCACAAGCCGACGCTCTACTGGTCGATGCTCGAGACCGCGGAGATGGTGGCCAAGCGCTACCACATCTCCAAGGAGGCGCAGGACGAGTACGGCGTGCGCAGCCAGCTGCGCGCCGCCGCCGCCCAGGCGGCCGGGCGCTTCAAGGACGAGATCGTGCCGATGACGACCACCATGGGGGTCGCCGATGCGGCGAGCGGCACGATCTCGATGCGCGAGGTCACGATCGATCGCGACGAGGGCATCCGCCCTGACACGACGCTGGAGGCGGTGAGCAAGATCCGCCCGGCGCTGCCGGGCGGGGTCATCACCGCCGGCAATGCCAGCCAGTTTTCCGACGGCAGCAGCGCCTGCGTGATCATGGACGCGAAGCTCGCCGAGCAGCGTGGACTTGAGCCGCTCGGGATTTTCCGCGGCTTCGCGGTGGCGGGCTGCGAACCGGACGAGATGGGGGTCGGCCCGATCTACGCCGTGCCCAAGCTTCTGAAGCGCACCGGCTACCAGGTGAAGGACATTGGCCTGTGGGAGCTGAACGAGGCGTTCGCCTGTCAGGTGCTCTACTGCCGCGATCAGCTCGGCATTCCCGATGAGCTTCTGAACGTCAACGGTGGCGCCATCGCGGTGGGGCATCCCTACGGGGTCAGTGGCGCGCGCCTCACCGGGCATGCGCTCATCGAGGGCAAGCGCCGCGGCGCGAAGCTCGTCGTGGTGACCATGTGCGTCGGCGGCGGCCAGGGAGCTGCGGGCCTCTTCGAGGTCGTCTGAGACTGCCCGCGGGGCGCACGCATGGGTAGCGCGCACTTCAAGTTCTGGCCCCGGCATGCGCTGCACGAGCTGCAGGCGCCGGCCACGAACCTGTTCTACAACCTGGAAGTCTCCGCGCGCCGCTATCCTGACAAGCCGGCGTTCGTCTGCTACGACAACGCACTGACCTTCCCGCAGCTTGAGGAGGAGGCCACGCGACTGGCGGGCTACCTGGAGCAGCGCTGCGGTGTCGCTCCCGGCGATCGGGTGCTGCTCTACATGCAGAACAGCCTGCAGTTCGTCATCGCCTACTACGGCATCCTGCGCGCCAACGCAGTGGTGGTGCCGCTCAACCCGATGTACCTCACGCAGGAACTTGAGCGCTGTGCCCGCGACGCCGGCGCCCGCACCGCGATCGTCGCCCAGGAGCTCTACCCGCGCATCGCACCGCTGCTCGGCGCGCAGCTTGAGCACCTGGTGCTCGCCACCTACTCGGATTACCTCAAGGCGCCAACCGAGCTCGCCGTGCCGGACTTCATCAGTGCGAAGCGTCTTGAGGTCACTCATCCGCAGGTGGTCGCCTGGGAGCGCGCGCTGGCGGCGGCGCTAAGGCCTGGCCCGCTGACGCAGGGATCCGATGACCTCGCCGTGATGCCCTACACCTCCGGGACCACCGGGGAGCCCAAGGGTTGCATGCACACGCACCGCACCACCATGCACACCACCGTGGGCTCGATGACCTGGTTCGCGCTGCAGCCAGAGATGACCACGCTCGGCCTGGCGCCATTCTTCCATGTGACCGGCATGCAGGGCAGCATGAACGGCACGATATACCTTGGCAGCACCGTGGTGCTGCTGCCGCGCTGGGACCGGGAGGTGGCAGCGCAGTGCGTGCAGCGCTACCGGGTCACCGGCTGGACCGCGGTTCCCACCCTCATCCAGGATTTCTTCGCCAACCCCAACATCGATCGCTACGAGCTGTCCTCCATCCGCCAGCTGCACGGCGGTGGCGCGGCCATGCCGGCTGCGGTGGCACAGCGGCTGCTGGACCGCGGCGTCACCTACTTCGAGGGCTATGGACTCTCCGAGACCATGGCGGCGACCCACATCAACCCGCCGCAGCTGGCGAAGAAGCAATGCCTGGGCATCCCGATCTACGGGGTCGACTCGCGCGTGGTGGATCCGCAGACGCTGCGGGAACTGCCATCCGGGGAGGTGGGGGAGATCATCACCCACGGGCCGCAGGTCATGCGCGGCTACTGGAACAAGCCGGCGGAAACCGCAGCCGCCCTCATCGAGATCGAGGGCAAGAAGTTTCTGCGTACCGGGGACCTGGGGCGCGTGGATGAGGATGGCTTCTTTTTCATGGTGGATCGCCTGAAACGCATGATCAATGCCTCGGGCTTCAAAGTCTGGCCGAGCGAGGTCGAGACCTTCATGTACCAGCACCCCGGGGTGCAGGAGGCCTGCGTCATCGGGGTCGCCGATGCGCATCGCGGCGAGAGCGTGAAGGCCTTCGTGGTGCTGCGCCCCGAATCGCGCGGCCAGCTGAGTGAGGAGGAACTCATCAGCTGGTGCCGGGCTAACATGGCGGCCTACAAGGTGCCGCGCAGCATCGTATTCACCGAGGCGCTGCCGAAGTCCGGCAGCGGCAAGATCCAGTGGCGCGAGCTTCAGGAACGGGAGGCGGCGGCGTCCTAGCGGCGCAGCCGGCAGGGAGTCTATGGATCTGAATTTCACCCCCGAGGAGGAGGCGTTCCGCGCCGAGGTGCGTGCGTTCCTCGCTGGCGAGCTGCCCAGAGACATCAGCGACAAGCTGCGTCTCGGGCGCAGGCTCACCAAGGACGACATGGTGCGCTGGCAGAAGATCCTGTTCCGGCGCGGCTGGGGCGCTGGCATGTGGCCGCAACGCTTCGGCGGTGCCGGCTGGAACGTCGTGCAGCAGCACATCTTCGAGGAGGAGTGCGCCGCTGCTAATGCCCCGCCGCAGATCCCCTTCTCGTTGCGCATGGTGGCGCCGGTCATCATGGCCTTCGGCAACGAGCGCCAGCAGCAGTACTTCCTGCCGCGCATCGTTTCCGGGGAGGACTGGTGGTGCCAGGGCTACTCGGAGCCAGGCTCGGGGTCGGATCTGGCATCCTTGCGCACCGGCGCCGTGCGCGAGGGCGATCACTATGTGGTGAGCGGGCAGAAGACCTGGAACACCCTCGGCCAGTACGCCGACTGGATCTTCTGTCTGGTGCGCACCAGCAGCGAGGCACGCCCGCAGAGCGGTATCTCCTTCCTGCTGATCGACATGAAGACCGCCGGCATCAGCGTGCGCCCGATCATCACCCTCGAGGGCGAGCACGAGATCAACGACATCTTCTTCGAGAACGTGCGCGTGCCGGTCGCGAATCTCGTCGGCGAGGAGAACAAGGGCTGGACGTACGCCAAGTTCCTCCTCAACCACGAGCGCACCAGCAACGCCGGCGTTGGCAACTGCAAGCGCTCGCTCACGCAGCTGAAGCAGATCGCGGCCGTGCAGAGCGTGAATGGGCGGCCGCTCATCGAGGATCCGCGCTTCCGCGACCGCATCGCGCAGGTGGAGCTCGAGCTCATGGCGCTGGAGATCACCAACCTGCGCGTGCTGTCGGCATTCGCGCGCGAGAACCGCCCGCCGGGTGCGGAAGTGTCGGCGCTGAAGATCAAGGGCTCGGAGATCATCCAGCAGCTGGCGGAGCTGAAGATGCGCGCCCTCGGGCACGACGCGCTTCCGTACCTGCGCGAAGCGCTCGATCCCGAATGGAGCGCGGAACCGCTGCTCGGCTCGCACTACCTGTCCTACGCGCCCTCGCTCTCCGGTCAGTATTTCAATCTGCGCAAGACGACCATCTACGCCGGCTCGACCGAGATCCAGAAGAACATCATCTCCAAGATGATCCTGGGACTTTAGAAAGGCACCGCTGTGGACTTCCGCTACACCGAAGAACAACTGGCGCTGCAGGAAACCCTGCAGCGCTTCATCGCCCGCGACTACGGCTTCGAACAGCGCCGCGCATTCGCGAAGGCGGAGCCGGGTTTCTCCACCGCCGCCTGGCGGCAGTACGCAGAGCTGGGCCTTCTGGCGCTGCCGTTCCCGGAGGAATACGGCGGCCTCGACGGCGGCGCGGTCGATGTCATGGCGGTGATGGAACGCGTGGGCCAGGGACTCTTGCTCGAGCCGTACCTGAGCACCGTGGTGCTGTGCGGGGGCATCCTGCGCGACAGCGCCTCGGCAGCCCTCAGAAGCGCGATCCTGCCGCAGATTGCAGCCGGGGAGGTGAAGCTCGCGCTCGCAGCCTACGAGGCCGCCGGACGCTACGAGCTTAACCACGTCGCCACCACGGCCGTGGCCGAGAGCGGCGGCTGGCGCCTCAATGGCCGTAAGTCCGTCATCCTGGATGCGCCGTCGGCCGACTGTTTCCTCGTCTCGGCCCGCAGCAGCGGCGCGGTGGGCGAGCGCGCGGGTGTGTCGCTGTTCCTGGTGCCGCGCGCGGCGAGCGGACTCAAAGTCCTGCCCTATGCCACGCAGTCCGGCGCACGCGCCGGCGATCTCGAGCTCACCGACACACGCATCGAGGGCGCGGCACTGATCGGCGAGCCGGGACAGGCGCTGGGGGCTCTTGAGCGCGGCGTGGACGGAGCCATCGCGGCGCTGTGCGCGGAGGCCTGCGGCATTGTCGGCGCTCTCAATCAGGCGACGCTCGCCTATCTTAAGAGCCGCAAGCAGTTCGGCGTGCCGATCGGGGTGTTTCAGGCACTCCAGCACCGCATGGCGGACATGTACATCGCGGAGGAGCAGATCCGCTCCATGGCGATCATCGCCGCAGTCAACGCCGGCGGCACTGATGCCCGCAGCCGCGGGCGCGCGCTCGCCGCGGCCAAGGCCTACATCGGGCAGGCGGCGCGTTTCGTCGGACAGCAGGCGGTGCAGCTGCACGGGGCCATGGGTGTCGTGGATGACCTGATCATCAGCCACTACTTCAAGCGCCTGACGATGATCGACATGACCTTCGGGGATGCGGACTTTCATTTTGCGCGCTTCAGCGACGCCGGGGAGCAGGGCACCCACCAGGCGGCCTGAGGACCGCCGGCCGCTGCGGGCCGGCCCACAACCAAAGACGAGGGGGAAACGAGATGGCAGCTTTCAGCCGGCGAAGACTGGTGTTCGGGCTCTACCTGATCGTGCTGGTCGGCCTTACGATCGTTATCACGGGACGCTTGGGATTGCAGGCGTGGCCGGCGTTCGTCGCGCTGGTGCTGTTCTTCCTCGAGCATATGGACGTGAAGAAGGTCCCCCACATCCTGGTCGGAGCGCTCCTCGGCATCGGCTTCCTGCTGCTGGCGCCCGCGGCCATCGGCGCGCTGGCGCATGTCCTTGGCCCGCAGTGGGGGGAACTTGCCTACATCCTGATCGCGGTCTACCTGATCGTGGCGCTGCATGACTTGCTGCCGATGCTCTTCAACAGCTACGCCTTCATGTACCTGACAATCGGCGGCGTGGCGCTCGCAACTCCCGAGCCGAAGCCCCTCGTTTGGGCGCTGACGGCGCTGGTGGGTGGTGCGCTCCTCATCCTGGGGGCGATCTTCATCGGCAGAATCTCCCCGCCCGCTGCTGCCTCGCCCGCCCACTAGCGCGCCCCACTTACCAGGAAGGAAGCCCCATGACGGCCACTTCGGTCAAGGTTCCGAGCCTCAGCCACAGTGTCAGTGCAGCCGAATGGAGCCTGCGGGTGGATCTGGCCGCGGCTTACCGGCTGGTGGCGCTCTTTGGGTGGGACGACCTCATCTTTACGCACATCTCGGCGCGCGTGCCGGGCCCCGAGCGCCACTTCCTCATCAATCCCTATGGGCTGATGTTCGAGGAGATCAGCGCCTCCTCGCTCGTGAAGATCGACCAGGGCGGCGCCAAGGTGCTCGAGTCGCCGTACGAGATCAACCCGGCCGGGTTCACCATCCATGGCTGCATCCACGCCGCGCGCGAGGACGCCCATTGCATCGCGCACGTGCACTCCCTGAACGGCGTGGCAGTATCCGCGCAGCGTGCCGGGCTCCTGCCGATCTCGCAGCAGTCGCTGTTCGTGCTCGCCTCGCTTGCCTACCACGAGTACGAGGGTGTTGCGCTCAACCCGGACGAGCAGCCGCGCCTGGTGGCGGACCTGGGCCCGAGTCTCTTCCTGATGCTGCGTAACCATGGCCTCCTGACGGTGGGCAGCTCACCGGCCGAGGCGTTTCTGCACCTGTACCTGTTCGAGGCAGCCTGCGCGATCCAGGTGCGCGCCCAGAGCGGCGGCGCGGAACTGCTGCCGATTGCGCCGACTATCCTCGGCGGCATCCGTGCGGCCGCGCGCCAGGTGACCCGCGGACAGGGGGCGGATCTGGTGTGGCCGGGGCTGCTGCGCCGACTGGACCGCGTCAACCCGGGTTACCGCGACTGAGTTGAGGACAGCTGCGCTGAGGGCCACTGGCCGCAGTTGCGCCTGCCGCGGATGGCCGGTGCGCCAAAAGGAGAGCCCCTGAAACTCACCGCTGCAGGGCTTCGGCAGATGAAGTCGGCCACCCCGATCCCGGTGCTGACGGCTTACACCACGCCCGTCGCGCGCTGCCTGCAGGAGGCCGGCATCCCGGTGATCCTCATCGGTGACACGGTGGGGATGGTGGAGATGGGCTTTGACAGCACCCGCGAGGTCACGCTCGAGCACATGTGCTATCACATCGGCGCAGTGCGCCGCGGGGCCGCCGACACGCACCTCATCGGCGACATGCCCTACGACAGCGACCGTGACCCGGCCACTGCGCTCGCGAGCGCGCGGCGGCTGCTCGACAGCGGCGCCGACAGCGTCAAGCTCGAGGGACCGAAGTTCGGGGTGATCCGGCACCTGGTGGTGAGTGGCATCGACGTCGTCGGGCACACCGGGCTTACGCCGCAGACGTCGTTGAATTTCTCACAGGTCGGGCGCGGGACGGCTGACGCGCAGCGCGTGCTCGAGGAGGCGGCCGGCATCGCAGCCGCGGGGGCCTTCATGCTGGTACTCGAGCACATCCCGGATGAGCTCGCGCAGCGGATCACCGCCTCGATTGCCATCCCGAGCATCGGTATCGGCGCAGGCGCGGCCTGCGACGGGCAGGTACTGGTCATCAACGATGCGATCGGCCTCGGGGAGCGCTGGCCGCCGTTCTCGCGCCAGTACGCCTACGCCGGGCGCCTGATCGTCGAGGCGGCGGCGACCTTTGCGCGCGAGGTGCGGGAGCGCCGCTACTGAAGGTACGCGGGCGCGCCGCTGCTGGAAACCGCGAACCCGCGCACGCTTTGAGCGCGGCACGCGTGAGCGTCGCTGATGCGTCGCGTTAGCGCCGCTCACCTGCCCTCGCGGCACGCCCGCCGGCGTCTGCGTGGCGCGACGCATGAGCCGTTTTGTGCGGTGCCACGAGGATTCATCGTTTGTCCCTGCCGCACTCGCGGGCTTAACGTGCCCACGCACTCTCTGCAGCCCCTATCCGGTGAACGCCATGATCAGACTCCCGCTTTGCCTCCTTGCCATCGCCACGCTCAGCGCGCACGGTGCGCAACCGCAGGCCCATCCGATCTCGCTCAGCCAGAGCCCGCTCGTCATGCGCCTGAGCAAGGACGAGTTTCGTATCGCCTTCGGCATCAATGCGCAGAAGTGCGCGGCCAGCGGCTGCCACGGACTCATTCAGTATCGGGTGCACTGGAAGACCGAGCAGGGCCTCACGCGCTCGGAGCTGAAGCAGGTCAGCTACACAGTGCCGCCGCGCTCGCAGCGCTCGATTGCGGTCGACCGCCAGTACTTCGACACGGCCGAAGGCCAGCACACCACTGAAATCGTCAATGTGACCGTCGACGCCATCACCTGTCACGAGGGCGTCGAGAACCTCTAGAACTCACGGGCGCACAGGGACGTGCGCCCCGCGAGTACGGACATGCCTGGCGCCGCGCTCGTGCGTGGGGCCCTTGGAGGCGTGCCGGGCACAGTCTAAGATCGGCCCTCACAGATGCAGGCGCGAGCGCAGACCTGCGCGAGGCGCCATGACCGACCTGCCCCCCCGCAATTCCCCACCCCCGGCTTCGCGCCGCGGGGCACTCATCGGCCTGATCGCCGCCGTGCTCCTGGTGCTGGTGGGGTTACTGGTCGTGCACGTCCTCGGCGAGGCCGGGCGCGTGCAGGACTGCGCGCTCTCCGGGCGCACCAACTGCGCGCCCGTCGACGCCGATCCCCCGCACGGCCCATGAAAGCCCCGCGGCACGTCGCGGCCCCGATTCGCCGCCGGCCGCATCGGGCGCGCTGATGGACGGCGGCGCCAACCCGCTCGCGGTCGGTGAGCACGATCTGTTCTCGTTCCTGCGTCCCGACACCCTGGTCGGGGCACTCGTGTACCTCGGACTCTTCGTCCTCATCGGGCTGATCCTCTCCCGGCTCCTGCGTGCCACGGTGCACGCGGCGATGACGCGCGAGGGCCGCATCGATCGCGGCGGCATCGGCTTCGTGCAGCAGCTCGGCACCGCGCTCATCTGGGTGATGATCGTCATCCTCTACGCGCACCTGATCCCGGTGCTGCGCGCGCTGGGGACCGCCATGCTGGCCGGTGCCGGGGTCGCCTCGGTCGTCATCGGCCTTGCCGCGCAGAGCACTCTCGGCAACCTGGTAGCCGGCATCTCCATTACCATCTACCGGCCGTTCCGCCTGGGCGACACGCTGCAGGTGACGACGCCGACCGGCGCCGAGATCGGCGTCGTGGAGTGGATCTCACTCGGCTACACCACGCTGCGCACGGCCGACGGTCGCCTCGTGGTGCTGCCCAACAGCGTCGTCGCCAACCAGGTGAACCTCAATCTCAGCAAGACCTACCAGCCAGCGCAGACGTCGGTGACGATTCGCTGCGCCCGCAGCGTGGATGCGCAGAAGGTGGTGACGCTGGCAGGCGAGGCCGCGAGCGAGATCCTCGGCGCACACGGGGTCAGCGGCTGCTACCTGACGAAGATCGATGCGACCGGTGCGGTGTTCGACCTGCGGGTGCAGATGCCGGACCTGGCGAGCCGCGAGAGCACGCGCGCACGCCTGCTCGCGCACCTCGCGCAGCGCTTTGCGCAGGCCGACCTCGGCGCGAGCCCGGAGCCCCCCACCTTCAGCTGACCCCGCCCGCGCCGGCGTCGTGCCGGGGGTTCTCCCAGCGCGCGTGACCCGGCCGCCAAGGCGTGGCCTCCTTTCGATCGCGCGCTGCGGGTGCGTGGCGCCCAGCATCGCGCCTGTAATTCCATCCAGTAAACAACCGCAGGCTTGATGATATAATTAGTAGTAATGAATACTACTAATAGCCCCGAGGCCGCCATGGAGGCCCTTGGTTTCACGGAAATCGAAGCGGCGGTCTACTGCGAGCTGCTGCGCGCGGGTGCCAGCACCGGCTACAAGGTGTCGCAGGCGATCGGCAAGGCAGCCGCGAACGTGTACCAAGCACTCGCGGGTCTGGCGCAGCGCGGCGCGGCGATGGTCGACGATGGCGACACGCGCGTATACCGGGCTACCGCGCCTGAAGAGCTGCTCACGGGCCTGCAGCGCGACTTCGAGGGCGCGCGCGCCGCGGCGCTTCGCAGCCTCGCCGCCCTCGAGTCACCGCTGGCGGATGACCGTATCTACCAGCTGAAGACCCCGGTGCAGCTCTACGAGCGCGCCGCGCAGATGATCGTCGGTGCGCGGCAGATTCTCCTATTTGATCTTTTCCCGCAGCCGCTGCAGGAGCTGCTGCCGCTGCTCGTGCGGGCGCATGCGCGCGGCGTGACGGTGGCAGGCCTGTGCTACGGGGAACTGCCGGCAGTAGGGTTCCACGTGAGCCAGGGGCGCACGGATGCTGCGGCCTTCGAGCGCTGGCCGGGGATGCAGCTGAGTGTCGTCGCCGACGCACGCGAGCACCTGCTCGCGCTCCTCTCCAGCAACGGCGCCGCGGTGCGCCACGGCGTCTGGAGCGACAGTGCGTATCTTGCGTGTCTGCAGCACTCCGGCCTCGCCGCGGAGATCCGGCTGCTCTCGAATCCATCCGCCGGCGGCGGCCCGCTCGCTCACCTCGCGCTGCTGCGCGCCTACCCGCCGGGCCTGCAGGCCCTGCTCGGGCCGCGGGCCCCCGACCCGGCGGCGCGCTCATGAGCATGAGGGGCACACTCGCGGGGCTGCTCTTGTGCCTGGCGGCCACTGCGCACGCCGACCCTCTCTCGCAGGTCGTGGAGCGCTACCTCGCGTGGCGGGGCGGGACGGCCTTCGAGCAGCTCCAGTCCGTGCATGAGCGCGGCTCGCTCACCGCCTCTGACCTCAACGGTTCGCAGGAGCTGTGGCTGCGGGAGGGTGGCGCGGCCCTGAGGCTCGAAGTGGACCTCGGCGTCGTCCGCCAGACCCAGGTGGTGAGCAGCGGGCATTCGTGGGAACTCACCCCCGCCGGCCAGGTGCAGACGCTGGCACTCAGCGACGCGGACTCGCTGCGGCGCGCGGCGCTGCTGCAGTTCGCCGACGCGCTGCGCGGGCGCGGCGGCGCCACCGCGCAGCTGCTCCCCGGGGAGAGCCGCGAGGGGCGCACCTTCGATGTGGTGCGCGTGAGCTTCGGCGACGCGGACACCTACGATGCTTTCATCGACCCGCTCACGGGCGAGCTTGCCGGTTTTCGCATCCGCGAGGACCGGCGCGGGCGCTTCGAGGCCTTCAGTGACTGGCGCCTCGTCGAGGGCGTGCGCATGCCGTTTCTGCAGACCACCCGCGCCGAGGTCGCAGGCGACGACCAGGTGTTTGCAGTCCATACGCTCGAGGTGAACGCCTCCGTGCCGGAGGCGCTCGTGGCGCGGCCGCTGCCGGTGCGCCGCACCAGCTTCGCGGCCGGTGCCAGCGGCACCGGCTGGATCCCGTTCGAGTTCCAGGACGGCAGCCATATCTTTTTCGATGCCCGAGTCAACGGGCGGCGCACGCGCGTGCTGCTCGACAGCGGCGCGACCGTCTCCGCCATCGACAGCGCCTATGCACGCACCCTCGGCCTCGACCCGCAGGGGCGCTTCAGTGCCGCGGGGACCGGCGGCATCACTACCGCAGGTTTTGCCGCCGGCCTCACCGTGCGGGTCGGCAACCTCACTGTGCACAATCTCAAGGCCCTGAGTCTGGACCTGGCGCCGGTGGCTACGCGCATGGCGCACCCGCTGCCCTTCGTGCTCGGCGATGAGGTCTTCAACGAACTCGCGGTGGACATCGATTTCACCCGCCAGCGGCTCGCATTCCGCGATGCGCGCGCGCTTGCCCCGCCGCAGGGGGCCACCGAAGTGCCCCTGCGGCGCATCTTCGGCAATCGCTCGGTGCCGGTGGCCATCGAGGGCGCGCCCGCGGTGGAGTTCGAGTTCGACCTCGGCAACGGCTCGCTGCCGCAGGTGTACCCGGCGCTCTACGGGCCGCGCGCGCTCCTGCAGGGGCGGCGCACCTCGCAGCTGCTCGGGGGCGCGGTGGGCGGCTTTGAGCCCTGGACGGTCGCGACGCTGCGCACGCTGACCTTCGCGGGCGTGCAGTTCCACGACGTGCCCGCGCAGTTCGCGCCCGACACGCTCTCGGGGGCGAACTCCAACCGCGTGGTGGGCAACCTCGGCAATTCCATCCTCGCCCGCTTTCACCTGATCATCGACTACTCCCACGACCGGCTCTATGCGCTGCCCGAGCCCGGTGCGCGCAGCGCGCCCTTCAGCCGCGACCGCCTGGGTATTGCCACCACGCGCAAGGGCGCAACGCTCCTGGTCGACTTTGTCTCCCCGGCAAGCCCGGCGCAGGCGGCGGGCTTTCGGGTGGGGGATGCGGTGACGCGCATCAACGGCCGCAGCGTCGCTGCGTGGTCGCCGCCGGCGCTGCGCGAACTGCGATTGCGGCCGGCCGGCACCGCGCTCGACTTCACCCTGAAGGACGGCACGACGCGGCACCTCAAGCTCACGGACTTCTTCTAGGTACCCCATGAGACCACTCGCGGCCTGGTTCGCCTGCGGCCTGCTCGCACTGCCGGTTCTTGCGGTGGCGGGCACGCCCGCGCGCACCTACCCCCTGGCGCTCACGCGTGGCGGGCGCCTGCTGGTCGAGGCGCGCGTCAACGGCGTGCCGGTGCAGGCGCTGCTCGACTCTGCCGCGGAGACGAGCTTCATCGACCGCGCCCTGGCGCAGCGTCTGGGCTTCACGCCAGCCACCGCGGTCGCGGCCCAGGGCTCGGGCGCGGCCCCGGTGGACGCCGGGCTCGTCACGGGCGTGCGCCTGCAGGCCTTCGGGCTCACGCTCGCCGACCAGACCGTGGCGGTCACCGACCTTGCGGATGTGGGCACACGGCTGCTGCACCGCCGACTCGATATGATCCTCGGCAGGGAGGTCTTCGATGCGGCCCGGCTACAGATCGACATCGCGCACCAGCGCCTGAGCGTGCTCGGCGCTGCTGCGCGTCCGCCCGGTGTCAGGGTCGCGCTGTCCACGCAGAAAGGGATCGAGACCCTGGGCGTGCGCGTGGAGGACGGACCTGTCGTAGCGGCCGCGCTTGATTTCGGCAATGGCTCCCAGGTGCTCATCGGCACAGCACTCGCCGGACACCAGAACCTGCTGCACGATGGCCGCCCGGTGGGCCACGCGGCCGGCGGGGGACTCGGCGGCGCGCTCGAGCGCCAGACGATCACGCTGCGCAGCCTCGAAGTCGCCGGCTGCCGCTTCACGGCCGTGCCCGCGGCGATAGATGCGCAGGCGAGTGCCACGGATGTGAACGTCGGCGTCTCGATCCTCAGGCATTTCCGGGTCACGACCGACTTTGCCGCGCACCTGGTGTGGCTCGAACCTCAGGCGCCGCTGCGCTGCCGGCCCTGAGCCGGCCGCCGCCCTAGGTGAGCTCGGCGAGGATCCACTCGGTCAGGCGGCGGGTATCCTGCTCCATCTCGGAGTAGGGGCCAGGCTCGTAGTAGCGCGAGTTGATGCCCTGCTGGTTGAGCTCGATGATGCGCTTGTCCGCCACGCTCGTGACCTGCCACAGCCACGTGAGGCGGCCGGGATCGTAGTCGACGCCGGCGCGCGCGCCGCCGCGCACCAGCCAGATCACCTCCATGTCGGTGCTGTCCACGCTGCGCGGGATGAAGCGGTAGATGAGTCCGTGGTCCGGATAGGCGAGGAAGTCGCTCGTCAGCCCGACGTCGAAAAACGTGACGCCGCCGTCGTAGTCCTTGAACTGGCCCATGAGCGGCGCCAGGGGCCGCCCGTCCTCGCTGCCACTCACCGTCCCTTCCGCGAGCGCCGAGCGCAGGCAGGCGGCGGACTCATCCCCCGGTGGCGCGTGCGCGCCCCAGTGGCTGGCTTCCTCGATGCCAAGGCCCAGGTCTGCGGCGCGCGCGCGCACGCGCGCGTCGGCCTCGCGGTTGAGCGGTGCCGGCCGCGCATACAGGTGGAAGCGCGAGTACTCCTCGTGCGCCGGGCCGCAGTGGTAGCACTCCATGTAGTTTTCCACCGCGAGTTTCCAGTTGGCCCGCACCGCATAGGTCTCGCGATGCGCCACCTGCGCATCCGCCCAGCCGTAGACGCCCGCGCAGCCGGCGAGGGTGCGCGCCACGGTCGTGAGGCCGAGCGGTTGCTGCGCGAACGAGATGAAGATCAGGCCCTCGATCACCTGCGCCTGCAGCAGCCGCAGGCCATGCGCCCCGCGGTCGAAGCCTGCGCCCATGCGGGCGGCCGCGCGCAGGCTGCCATCGAGCCCATAGTTCCAGGCGTGGTAGGGGCACACGAAGCCACCCCCGCGCGCCCGGCCATGGCTCTCGGTACACACCCGCGAGCCGCGATGCCGGCAGACGTTGAGCAGGGCGCGCACCTCGCGATCGGCACCGCGCACGATGATGACGGACTCGCCCAGCAACTCGGTAGTGAAGAAGTCCCCGGGCTCGGCTACCTGGCTTGCGTGTCCGGCGCAATGCCAGTGCCGCTGCAGGCGCTGGCGCTCGCGCTCGAAGATCTCAGGATCGCAGTAGAACTCGCGCGGCAGCGCATGCCCCGGGCGCACCCGCGCCAGTGCCCGTTGCCAGCGCGCTTGCGCCGCCGTATCCGGCGGCTGAGTCAGCTCGGTCACGTGGCCGCGCTCCGGCGTCGCGCCCCGGGCCGGCCGCACGCGCGCTCCTCGTGCGCGGCTCCAAGGCGAGGCCGCGTAGCGGCGCGGCAGGCGCGCCTGGAACCAACAGTCGTGAATGGGCGACGCTTCATGGCAGCCGACAGTAGCGACTCGTGCCGTAGCACGCAATTGGGCGCAGGCGCCGCACCGTGCCAGAATATCCCCCGGCCGAGGGGATGCATTGATGGTGGAAACGATAAGACCGGCACGCAGTGCTGATGCCGCAGCGCTCGCAGCCCTCGCGGAGCGCACGTTCCGGGCGACCTTCGGCGCCGGCACCAGCGCTGCAAACCTGGAGCGGCACTGCGCTGGCAGCTACGGTGAAAGCATGCAGGCGGCCGAGATCGCTGACGCGCGCATGCGGACGCTCCTGGCGCACCGCGGTGAGGAACTCGCAGGCTTCGCGCAGCTGCGCCTCGAGGCGCCGGCGCCTGCATGTGTCAGTGGCGCGGCGGCCGAGATCCAGCGCCTGTATGTGGACCAGCGCTGGCATGGCCAGGGCGTCGCTGCGGCGCTCATGCGCGCGCTGCTGGCGCTGGCGACGCAGGCGGGCGTCACGCGCGTGTGGCTTGGCGTCTGGGAGCACAACCCGCGGGCCATTGCCTTCTACGGCAAGTTCGGCTTTCACATCGTAGGCGCACACGACTTTGACCTCGGCGGTGACCTGCAGCGCGATCTTGTCATGCAGCTGCAACTGCCGTGAGCGATTACGGTTAACTGAGCCAACGATCCGGAGGATCCGTCATGACCCTGAAAGTGCTCTACACGACGTCGGCGACCGCCACCGGCGGTCGCAACGGCCACACGCGCAACGCCGATGGCGTCGTCAGCGTGGACCTGTCGATCCCGAAGTCCATGGGCGGTCCGGGCAAGGCCGGCGCCACCACGCCCGAGGACCTGTTTGCCTGCGGCTACGCGGCCTGTTTCGGCAGCGCCTGCGATTTCGCGGCCAGATCCGTCCTCAAGCTGCAGCCGACGAGCATCCGCATCGACTGCGAGGTGGGCATCGGCGCACTCACTGCAGGGGGCTTCGGACTCACCGTCGCGCTCACCGCCCACGTGGCGGGCCTTGACCAGGCGGACGCGGAGCGCCTGGTGGCCAAGGCGCACGAGATCTGTCCGTATTCCAATGCCACCCGCAACAACATCCCGGTGACGCTCAGGGCGGTGCTCGACTAGCGTCGCTCACTCGCTGCCAGGACCCCGCAGCACGACCTCCTCGTGATCAAGCTCGCGCTGCAGGCGGATCATGACCGCGTCGCTGATCTCGCCGTGGTCGCGCAGCGCGATCACCGCGTGGCGCTCGGCCTTCAGCATCTGCAGCCGCAGGCGCACGTATTCGGGGGGTGAGTCGGCATCGGCGCTGCCGTCGCTGAGCCGCTCGAGCCGGACGGAGGCCGTACGCCGCAGCGCTCTTACTGCCTCGGCTTCCCTGTTGTCGTCGGTCACCAGGCGCTCGAGTGCCTCAGCGCCGGCCCGCAGCGAGGCGCTGCGTGCGCTGCGCTCCTCCCGCGCCTCCTCGTCGCCCCCGACGATGCCGAGCAGGCGGATCAGGGGTGCAAGTGTCAGACCCTGCGCGACCAGCGTCACGAAGATGACGACGAAGGTGATGAAGATCACGACTGCCCGCCCCGGCAGTGGCGTGCCATTGGCTGCCACGTAGGGCAGTGCGAGTGCGATCACCAGCGAGTCCCCGCCGCGGATGCCGGCCCAGCCGAGGAACAGCACGTTGCGCCAGGGCGGGTAGGGGGTGCTGCGGCGCCCGAGGCGCCGCTCGAGCCAGCGTGGGCCGTAGGCGCCGATGAACATCCAGATGATGCGACTGACGATCATCGCCGCCACCACCAAGAGCCCCACCCGTACCAGGTGCATGAGGCTGCCCGGCTCCAGGGCGCGCACCACCTGCGGCAGCTCGAGCCCGATGAAGATGAAGATCAGGCCCTCGAGGAGAAACGTCAGCATCTCCCAGGTGGACTGGCCCTGCAGCCGCGTAGGCGCGGTGATGACGCGCGGGGAGTAGCGCGCCATGTAGAGCGCCATCGCAACCACTGCCATCACGCCTGAGCAGCCGATGGCATTGGCGGGGATAAAGGCGATGAAGGGACTCAGGAGCGACACCGTGTTCTCGACCACCGCGGAGCGGTGCATGCGCACGCGCAGCTGCCCGACGCACCACCCGAGCGCCACGCCGACGGCGATGCCGCCCAAGCCGGTGAACAGCAGTTCCGCGCCGGCGCGCGGCAGGGAGAAGGTGCCCGAGACCGCGGCGGCGAGCGCGATCTGGTAGGCCACGATGGCCGTGGCGTCGTTCATCAGGCTCTCGCCCTCGAGGATGACGAGGGCCGTGCGCGGCATGTTCAGGCGGCGGGTGCTGGCAGTCACGGCGACGGCATCGGGCGGAGAGACGATCGCCCCCAGCACGAAGCACAGCGCCCAGGGCAGCTGCGGCAGCAGGTAATGGGTGACGATCGCCACCACGCCCATGGTGAGGAGCACCAGCCACAGCGCCAGCAGCACGATCGGGCGCAGGTTGCGCTTCAGATCGCGCAGCGATGTCTGTATCGCCGTCCAGAAGAGCAGCGGCGGGATGAAGATGAGGAAGATGGTCTCCGGATCGAGCGTCAGCTGCGGCAGTCCCGGGATGAGCGCGAGCACAAAGCCCCCCAGCACCAGGAGCGTCGGCAGCGGTACCCCGGTGCGGTCGGCGAGCGCCCGCAATGCGGCGATCGCGGCGAACAGGATCAGGATGAGTGCGACCAGCGACACGGAAATCTCTGACTTTCAGTCCGGCAGGTCGAGGACCATGCGGCCCTCGACCCTGCCCGCGCGCAGGTCCGCGAGCACCTGGTTGATGGCGCCCAGCGGCGCGCGGCGGACGTGGGCACGCACCTTGCCCTCGGCGGCGAACTGCAGCGCCTCGGCAAGATCCCTGCGCGTGCCGACGATCGAGCCGCGAATGGTGATGCGCTTGAGTACCACCTCGAGGATGCGCGTCTCGAAGCTACCCGGCGGCAGGCCGACGAACACCACCGTGCCGCGGCGGCGCACGAGGCGCAGTGCCTGGGTGAAGGCGCCCGGGGACACCGCGGTGACGAGCACGCCGTGCGCACCGCCGCCGGTGAGCTTCGTCACCTGTCGGGCGGCATCGGCAGCGCCGGCATCGATGGCAGCGTCCGCGCCGAGGGAACGCGCCAGCGCCAGCTTCTCCTCGCTGACATCCAGGGCCACAACGTGCAGCCCCATGGCGCGGGCGTACTGCAGCGCCACGTGCCCGAGCCCGCCGATGCCGCAGACGGCGAGCCACTCCCCGGGGCGTACCTCGCTCTCGCGGATGGCCTTGTAGGTCGTGACCCCGGCGCACAAAATCGGCGCGATGTCGGGGAACTCGATGCCCGCGGGGAGCGGCGCCACGAAGGCCGCGGTGCCAAGCGCGTACTGGGCGAAGGTGCCATTCACGCTGTAGCCGCTGGTGCGCTGCGTGGCGCACAGAGTCTCCCAGCCCGAGACGCAGTACTCGCAGGCACCGCAGGTGTCGTGCAGCCAGGCGATACCGACGCGGTCGCCCTCCTTCAGCCCGCGCGTGCCGGGGCCGAGGGCGGCCACGTAGCCTGCACCCTCGTGCCCGGGGATGAAGGGGAGCGCGGGCTTCGCCGCCCAGTCCCCGTCCGCCGCGTGCACGTCGGTGTGGCACACCCCGCTCGCCATCACCCGCACCAGCACTTCCCCCGGGCCCGGATCCGGGCGCGGCAGTTCCTCAATGGCCAGAGGGCTCCCGAAAGCGCGCACCAGCGCAGCCTGCATCAGCGTCGTCATGGTCATCCCCGATCGTGCATCCGCGCGGCGCGCAAAAGGCGCGCCGCGGGGCGATTATGCGGCCTCGAACGACAGCGGTTCACCCCAGAGCTTCTCCACCAGCTGGTGCTGCGTGCCGGGCCTGCCGGTGGTGAGGAAGCGCCGGAGGCCCGCGGTCCCGGTGCAAAACTCCGGGTGACGCGCGAGGTAGGCGACCAGGCTGTCCGCAGTGGCGCGCGGCTGCTGGATGAGCGTGGTCGAGCGCGGCAGCGCGCGCCGGAACAGGTCCGCACACACCTCGTAATGCGTGCAGCCGAGGATCACCTGCTCGGGCGCGCCGCCGGCTGCGGCCAGCAGCGCGCCGACGTGATCGGCGATCACGGCCGACAGCTGCGCCTCGGGCGCGTCGTCTTCGATGAGGGCCGCGAGACCCCGGCACGGCTCACTGATGGCGGCGAGGTCTTCGCTGCGCTTGGCGATCTCGATTTCGTAGACTTCGCTGCGGACCGTGGCCTGGGTGGCAAACACCCCGACCGGGCGGCGCGGGCCGGCCGCTCCTTGCGGGTGTGGCGGGCGCCACGGGCGGCCCGTGACCACCTCGATGGTCGGTACGATGATGCCGAGGATGTTGGCCGGGCGCGCCCGCGTGGCGCGAAAAGCGGGCAGCCAGGACTTCTGCAGCTGTCGCAGCGCCACGGCGGAGGCGGTGTTGCAGGCGAGGATGATGAGCTCGCAGCCCTCCCGGAACAGCCGTTCACAGGCCGCGCGCGTCAGGTGCACGATCTCATCTCCGCTCCGGGGCCCGTACGGCATATGCGCCTGGTCGGAGAAGTAGATGAAGTCGGCCGAAGGCAGCCGCAGCGTCAGGGCGCGGTGGATGCTCAGGCCCCCCACGCCCGAATCAAAGACACCAATCGCCATCAGGTGCTCAGCGGATAGCCTGCTATATAAAGGAGAGGCTTATGTAATGCTGCCGGATCCGGCCCCGCAGGGCCGTGACGCATTACCCGGAAAGTCCGCGCCAGGCGCAACTCTCAAGGCTGCACGGGATGCGGCGCGGGCAGCTTCACGCCCTTCTTGGCGGCGACCTCGCGCAGGATATCCGGGCGGTCGGAAATGATGCCGTCCACGCCGAGGTCCATCAGGCGCGCCATTTCCTTCGGGTCATTCACGGTCCATACCACCACGGGCAGTCCAAGCGAATGCGCCTCCTGGACCGACCCCAGGGTCACATCGTCCGACAACGGCGACCAGATCGCCCCGCCAGCCGCCTTCACCGCGCGCGGCACCGAGCCGCCGTAGCGCATCGGGTCGAAGCCCGCGCTCCAGGGCGAGGGCTTATCGAGGTAGAGGTTCTCTTCCGGCTGCTGCACCTGGGTCAGGTATACGGTCGGGATCGCGGGGGCGCGCTTCTGCACCAGTTGCAGGGTGCGGAAGTCGAAGGACTCGATGATGACGCGGTTCTCGAAATGCTCACGCTTCAGGAGTGCCAGCACGGTGCTGACGAAGTGCTCCGGATCCAAGGACTCCTCCGGATGCGTCGGGTCGATCTTGGTCTCGATGTTGAGGCGCACATGGGAGTCCCCCGAGCGGCGCACGAGGTCGAAGACCTCGGCGAGGGTGGGGATGCGCGTGCCCGGCACCACCTTCTGGTCGGGGAAGCGCTTGGCGTAGTCGCTCCCCGGGCGGATCTGGCCGACATCGTAGGTCTTGACCTCTGCGAGGGTCAGCTTGATGTAGGGAATGCCGTGCTCGAGGTACTTGCCGTCCGGTGCGCGCGCGAGGTCTGGGTTCAGGCCGCGTTCGTGGGAGACCACGACGATGCCATCCTTGGTGACCCCCATGTCCAGCTCCAAGGTGTCCACACCCATCGACAGCGCGTTGGCGAAGGACTGCAGGGTATTCTCCGGGCGCAGGGCGCGGCCGCCGCGGTGAGCCTCCACGTCGAATGGCGTGATCCTGACGCCCGGGGCTGCCACGGCCGCGGCCGGCGCCTGCGCAAGCGCGCTGGCGGCGGCGAAGCCTGCGACCGCGAGCGTGATACGAAGTAGCGTGGGGACTCGCACCGTGACGTTCTCCTCGCCCCCCGGAAAACTCGTGGGGCCTGAGCTTCGATATTAGCCGGAATGCCCAGCCCGTGGCTGGCCGCCACTGACGCAGGCTCAGGCTCGCGGGCGCCGGTTCTCGGGATCGAACAGTGGCTCGCGCGCGACCGCCGCGGCGCAGCGCTCGCCCAAGATATCGATCTGCACGCGCATACCGGGTTCAGCGTACGCAGTCTGCAGGTAGGCGAGTGCGATGCTCTTACCGAGCGTGTGGCTGAAGACACCCGAGGTCACCTGCCCGATGCGCTCGGTGCCGCAGAACACCGGGCTGCAGTAGGGCGCGTCCGCCGTGCCCGCCTCCTCGAGAATGAGCGGCACGGATTTGAAGGCCGGGCCGGCCCGCGACAGTGCCAGGAGCGCCTCACGCCCCACGAACTTCGGCTTCGTGAGGTCGACGAAGCGGGCGAGCGATGCCTCGAGCGGCGAATATCCTGACTCCAGGTCCACCTTCCAGCCGCGGTAGCACTTGTCGATGCGCAGGCTGTCGAGCGCGTAGAGGCCGAAGTGGGCGATTCGCGCAGCATCCCCCGCGCTCATGAGCCGTTCGTAGATACCGGGAAGGTCTGCGACCTGCGCATGCAGCTCCCAGCCGAGCTCGCCCGTGTAGTTGATGCGCAGCGCCCACACCTCGGAGGCGCCGATCCGGATGCTGCGCGCCGCGCGCCACGGGAAGGCCGCGTTGGACAGATCCGCTGCCGTCACCTGCGCGAGTACCGCGCGGGCACGGGGCCCGGCCAGCACCAGCGTGCCGAACTCGGCCGTGAGGGAGGCCAGGTGCACGAGGCTCCCGGACGGCAGCGCGCGGCGCAGCAGGTCTGCGTCGTGATGCTCGGCACTGGCGGCGGATACCAGGTAGAAGCGCTGCGTATCGAGCCGCGTCACGGTGAACTCGCTCAGGATGCCACCGCGCGCATCGAGCGCATAGGCGAGCGCGATGCGCCCCAGGGAAGGCAGGCGTGAGCACAGGAGTTCATCGAGGCAGGCGTGCGCCTGAGGACCTTCGATCAGGAACTTGGTGAAACCCGGCAGGTCGAGGATACCGACGCGGTGGCGCACAGCCTCAACCTCAACAGCCACGGCCTGCTGCCACTCGGGCCGGCGCCGGAACGAGAGGCGGGCGGGGACGGTGCCCGGGGTGCCCGCGAACCACAGCGCCCGCTCCCAGCCGCCGCGCGCGCCGAACTGCGCCCCGGCTGCGGAGAGCTGCGCATGCAGAGGTGAGGTGCGCAGCGGGCGCCCGGCGGCGCGCTCCTCGTTCGGAAAGGCGGGGGCATACTCGTTTTCGTAGACCTCCACGGCCCGCGCGAGCGCGTAGCTTCGGGTGGCGTAGCCGGTGAACCGCCGCGGGTCGAGCGCCCACAGGTCCCACTCAGGACCTCCCTGCACCACCCATTCTGCGCACGCCTTGCCGGCCCCGCCCGCCTGGGTGATGCCGAAACTGAAGGTGTTGCAGTGGAAGAAGTTGCTAAGACCGTAGGCGGGACCTAAGTACGGCAGGCCGTCGGGTGAGTAGGGAATGGGGCCGTTCACCACGCGCTTGATGCCGGCACTGGCGAGCAGCGGCACGCGCGCGCAGGCCGCCTCGATGTAGGACTCCAGGCGCTCGAGGTCATCGGGCCACAGTCGGTAGGAGAAGTCCTGCGGAATGCCATCGAGCCACTGGGGCGCGGCCTTGCGCTCGTAGGGCCCGAGGATCATGCCGTCGCGCTCCTGGCGCAGGTAGTAGGAGACATCCGGGTCGCGCAGCAGCGGCAGTCGCTCGGTGCGCGAGCGCAGCTGCGGCAGGTCCTCGGTCACGAGGTACTGGTGCGAGAGGGTGACGATCGGCAGGTACTGCCCGAGGAGGGCCATGACCTCCCCGGCGCGGTAGCCGGCGGCATTCACCACGACGTCCGCAAGATACTCGCCGTGATCGGTGCTCACCCGCCACTCCCCGGTGGACTGCTGGGCGAGAGCGGTCACGTTGGTGAAGCGCTGGATGCGCGCGCCCCCCTGGCGGGCGCCCGTGGCGAACGCCTGCGTCAGCTGCGCCGGATCGATGTCGCCATCGAGCGGATCCCACAGCGCGCCGGTGAGATCCTGAAGCTCCAACAGCGGATAGCGTTCCTTGAGCCCCTGCGGTGTCAGGATCTCATAGTCGATGCCGTTGGCGCCGGCGAGCCCCTGCACATAGCGGTACTCGTCCATGCGCTCGGCGGTGTGTGCGAGGCGCACGGAGCCGGTGAGGTGATAGTTGATGGGATACTCGACCAGTGCCCCGAGTTGCCGGTAGAGGGCCGCCGAGTACTGCTGCAGCTTCATGACGCCGACACTGGTGGCGAAGGTCGGGCAGTTGCCCGCGGCGTGCCAGGTCGAGCCCGAGGTCAGATCGTCGCGCTCGAGGAGCAGCACCTGCGTCCAGCCCAGGCGCGTGAGGTGGTACAGGCAGCTGCAGCCCACCGCGCCGCCACCGATCACCAGTGCCCGTACGTGCTCAACCATGCGAGGCGCAATAGCTCTTTTGAGACCGGTCGCGAAGGGCTGCGTCAGCGTAGCTGGCGTGCCGCACCTGACGCGCGCGGCGAATCTTATAGCCGCCTGCGGCAATTCACAAAAACACCGGCCACTGTGATTTTTTGCGGCACCTCCCGTAGAGTCGCGCCCTACGCAAAAGGGGAGCTTGCAGTGAACAGCGCTGTTCCGGCACAGGCCGACATCATCATCATCGGCGGCGGCATCGTCGGTACGAGCGTCGCCTACCACCTCGCGCGACGCGGCGTGAGCAATGTCGTGCTGCTCGAGCGCCGCCAGCTCACCTGCGGCACCACCTGGCACGCCGCCGGACTCGTCGGCCAGCTGCGCGCGACACAGAACCTCACGCGGCTCGCCAAGTACACCACCGAGCTCTACCGCGGGCTCGAGGCGGAGACCGGCCAGGCAACCGGCTTCCGGCAGACGGGGTCGCTGGCGGTCGCGGCGAGCGCGGCGCGCCTGGAGGAACTCAAGCGCGGCGCCTCGATGGCGCGTTCGTTCGGACTCGAGGTCGATATCGTGACCCCGGCCGAGGCGCAGGCGCTGTGGCCGCTGCTTCACACCGCGGACCTCACGGGCGCGGTCTACCTGCCCAAGGACGGGCGCACCAACCCGATCGATACCACGCAGGCGCTGGCGCGCGGCGCCAAGAGCCGCGGCGTGCGCATCATCGAGAACTGCCGCGTCACCGCGATCAACGTCGCACAGGGCCGCGTCAGCGGCGTCACGAGCGAGGGCGGCGCGATCCGCGCCCCGGTGGTCGTGAACTGCGGCGGCATGTGGGCGCGCGACATCGCCGGCTGGGTGGATGCCACCGTGCCGCTGCACGCCGCGGAGCACTTCTACATCGTGACCGAGCCGCTCGCCGGGCTCAGCCCCGGGATGCCGGTGCTGCGCGATGCGGACGGCTGCAGCTACTTCAAGGAGGACACCGGCAAGCTCCTGGTCGGCTGGTTCGAGGCGCGCGCCAAGCCCTGGGGCATGCACGGCATCCCGGAGTCCTTCTGCTTCGAGACGCTGCCGGAGGACCTGGCGCACATCGAGCCCCTGTTCGCGGCCGCGATGCAGCGGGTGCCCGCCCTCGAGGGCGCAGGCGTACAGGTGTTCTTCAATGGCCCGGAGAGCTTCACGCCCGATGACCGCTACCTCCTCGGTGAGACGCCCGAGGTGCGCGGCCTCTACGTCGCCGCGGGCTTCAATTCGATCGGCATCCAGTCAGCCGGAGGCGCGGGCAAGGTGCTGGCGGACTGGATCATCGACGGCTACGCGCCGATGGACCTGTGGGATGTCGACATCCGCCGCGTCATGCCCTTCCAGCGCAACAAGAAATACCTGCGTGACCGCACGGTGGAGTCCCTCGGCCTGCTGTACGCCATGCACTGGCCGTTCCGTCAGAGCGAGTCGGCCCGCGGCGTGCGCAAGTCAGCCCTGCACGATCGTTTGGCGGCGCTGGGCGCATGCTTCGGGGAGGTAGCGGGCTTTGAGCGCCCCAACTGGTTCGCACCCGCGGGGGTTACGCCGCACTACGAATACAGCTACGGGCGCCAGAACTGGTTCGAATACTCGGCCGCCGAGCACCGCGGGGTGCGCGAGCGCGTCGGCCTCTTCGACCAGTCATCATTCGCCAAGTTCGTGCTCGAGGGGCGCGATGCCGCCGCGGTGCTCAACCGCATCTGCGCAGCACAGGTGGGCGTGACGCCGGGAAGAATCGTCTACACGCAATGGCTGAACGAGCGTGGCGGCATCGAGGCAGATCTCACGGTCACCTGCGAGAGCCCCGAGCGCTACCTGATCGTCAGCGCCTGCGCCAGCCAGACGCGCGATCTTGCCTGGCTGCAGCGCCATATCCCGGCCGCTGCGCATGCGGTGGCGGTGGATGTATCGGCAGGTTACGCGGTGCTCGGCCTCATGGGGCCGCAAAGCCGGCGCCTGCTGGCGGGTCTCACCGACGCCGACGTTTCCGGCGAGGCATTCCCCTTCGGCAGTTCCCGCATCATCGACTTAGGCTACGCGCGCGTGCGCGCAAGCCGCATCACCTATGTCGGGGAGCTCGGCTGGGAACTGTACGTGCCGAGTGACTGCGTGCAGTCGGTGTACGAGGAGATCGTCGGCGCAGGTGCGGCCTGCGGCCTGGTGCATGCCGGCTACCACGCCATGAACTCGCTGCGCATGGAGAAGGGCTACCGGCACTTCGGACACGACATCGGCTCGGAGGATACGCCGCTGGAGGCCGGGCTCGGGTTCGCCGTGAGCTGGGACAAGCCCGGCGGCTTCATCGGCCGCGAGGCGCTCCTCGAACAGCGCGCGCGCGGCGTGCGCCGGCGGCTGGTGAATTTCAGGCTCGAAGCCGCAGAGCCGCTGCTCTATCACAACGAGCCGATCTGGCGGGACGGCCGGCTTGTCGGCCGGCTCACCTCGGGGATGTTCGGCCACACCGTGGGAGCGCCGCTGGGGATGGGATATGTGGAGAACGAGGGCGGCGTGGTGAGCGCGCAGTGGCTGGCCGCGGGTCGCTATGAACTCGAAGTGGCCGCGACGCGGCTGCCGGCGGTCGCCTCGCTGCGGCCCTTCTACGACCCCCACGGAGTGCGCGTGCGGGCCTGAGCGCGCTCAGCCGTTGCGGCGCACCGCGTCCGCGGTAGGCTGCGCGACCGGCCAGGGGGCGATCGGTGCCTGCACGGCGGCCGCGGCCAGCTGCGGCGCCTGCAGGCACATAAGCTCCGCGGGCGTCTCGGTTTCCTCCGGCACCAGGAACAGGCCCAGGCGCCGTGCGGCGTGCCCGGCGCTCACGCGGCTCGACCACACGGTGAGGGGGATGGCGCACAGCAACCCGACGAACACCGGCGTCAGCCACCAGAAGAATCGCGGCGCGAACCACGCGATCAGCGCCGCCCACGCGACACCTGCGGCCAGCTGCCATTTCTGGCGCCGCCAGGCTTCCGCGTAGGTGACGCCGCGTTCGCCCCGTTCCTGCCCGCCCCAGGCGACGCCCTTGCCCGAGAGTATCTGCACGACGAAGGTGACGTGGAACAGCATCATGGGCGGCGCCAGCAGCACGCTGAAGATCTGCTCGCAGAAGAGCCCGGCGCCGAGGCGCAGGGCGCCGCCGAACTGGCGTCGCGTATGCGAGTCGCGGATCGCAAGGATCGCTCCGAGCACCTTCGGCGTCACGAGCACTACGAGGGTGAGGCCGATGAGGGTGAGGGTCTCATCGGTGCGGATCTGCGGCCAGTGGGGGAACATCGTCGGGAATCCGGGCAGGAAGTACTCCGGCTTCTTGGCCGAGGCCATGATGCTCAGGACCGAGCTCAGGAGCAGCAGCGACAGCCACATCGGCGAGCTCATGTACGACATGATGCCGGTCAGCAGGTGCACGCGGCTCAAGGGGTGCAGCCCGGATTCCGCCAGCAGGCGCAGGTGCTGCAGGTTGCCCTGCGCCCAGCGGCGGTCGCGCGCGGCATAGTCGAGGATGTTGGGCGGCACCTCTTCCCAGGACCCCATCAGCTGCGGCAGCTGGCGCACCTCGAAGCCCGCCCGGCGCATGAAAGCCGCCTCCACGAAGTCGTGGCTGAGGATCGTGCCGCCGAAGGGCGGCGCGCCCGACAGCCGCGGCAGCTGGCAGTGCGCAGCGAAGGGCGCCACGCGCAGGATCGCGTTGTGGCCCCAGTAGTTGCTCTCGCCGAGCTGCCAATAGGCGAGGCCGCTCGAGAGCATGGGGCTCTGCAGGCGCGAGCCGAACTGGATGAGGCGCCCGAACAGGGTCTCGCGGCCGACCGCCAGCGGCAGGCTCTGCAGGATGCCGATGCGCGGGTGTGCCTCCATCGCGCGTGCCAGCGTCACCAGCGCCTCCCCGCTCATGATGCTGTCGGCGTCGAGGACCAGCATGCACTCGTAGCCCGCGCCGCGGCTGTGCACCCACTCGGCGAGGTTGCCGGCCTTGTGGCCGCTGCGGTCGATGCGGCGGCGGTAGAAGATGCGCCCCGCGCCCTGGTGGCGCTCCTGCAGCCGCGCCCACAGCGCCTCCTCCGCGGCGGCGATCTCGGGCTTCGTGGTGTCGGAGAGGATGAAGAGGTCGAAGGCCGGCGCCTGCGGTTCGCGGCCGAGCGAACTCCAGACCGACTCAAGACCGGCAGCGACGCGCTGCGTATCCTCGTTATAGATCGGCATCACGAGCGCAGTGCGCGTCGTGAGCGGCCGCTCGCGCAGCGCCGCCATGTCGATGCCGCCGGCATCGCGCCCAGCGAGGCGCACGCCAAAGCCTGCGAATGCCGTCCACAGGGCGCCGGCGATCCAGGTGAACAGGCAGAAGAAGAGCACGATACCGGCGAACTCGAAGCCGTTCAGGCGGTTGTTGGCCTGCAGCGCATCGACCATGAGCGCCGTCGCGCCACCGGCGGTCAGGAAGGTGAGCGTAAAGAAGACCGTGCGGCGTAGCCGTGCGCGCCAGGGGGAGAAGCTCATGGCGTCCATTGGTACACCCAGGTTTCGGTGAGGACCTCGCCGTAGAGGGTGAGGAAGCAATGCAGGTCGACGGCTCTCTTGGCGCGTGGCGTGACGACGATCGAGGCGCGCCAGTTGCCAGCTTCCGTGCGCTGCACTGCGAGTGACTCCACGTGCCCGTTGTCCGCCGTGACTTCGGCCTTCACCGGCTGCGTGGCCGCCAGGCTGTCGAGGTCACCGCCGGCGAACTCCACGACGATCCGGCGCGCCCCGGGAGGCAAGCGCGGGCGGCCCTCCCCGGAAGGGGGATTGCCGCTGCGCGTGGCCACCACGTGACCGCCGGGAGGCCACTCGCTGCTGCTGAGGTAGGCGGACAGCAGATAGTGGTAGGAGAGGGGCTTGCCCACCGGCGGGGCGTCGGAGGGCACCCAGTAGGTAACCACGTTGTCGTGGATTTCTTCCTCGCTCGGGATTTCGACGAGCTCGACACCCCCCTTGCCCCAGGCGCCGAGCGGCTGCACCCAGTAGCTCGGGCGCGTTTCATACTGCGACTCCAGGTCCCCGTACTGGCGCGCGCTGCGCTCGCGCTGTATGAGCCCGAAGCCGCGCGGGTTCTCGTCCATGAAGCGGTTGACGCGCAGCTCCCTGGGATTCACGAGCGGCCGCCACAGCCACTGGCCCTGGCCGGTCTGTGCCATGAGGCCGTCGCTGTCGTGCACCTCGGGCCTGGAGTCATCGAAGCGCCGTCCGGCGTTGTCAGCCCCGTAGAGGAACATCGACGTCAAGGGAGCAACGCCGAGCTTGGCGATCGCGCGTCGCAGGTAGAGCGTGTTGTGTACCTCGACCAGCGTGACGCGGCCCGGCTGCACCTCGAACTGGAAGGCACCCGCGACACTGCGGCTGTCCAGGAGCGCATAGATCGTGAGCCTGCGGTCCTGAGGCCGCGGACGCACGAGCCAGAAGTCGGTGAATACCGGGAACTCCTCGCCCGACTGCGAGCCGGTGTCGATCGCCAGTCCGCGGGCCGAGGCGCCGTAGTGCTGGTTGCGCCCGAGCACGCGGAAGTAGGAGGCGCCGAGGAAGGAGATCAGCTCGTCCTTGTAGTTCGGCGTCTGCAATGGATAGTGCACGCGAAACCCCGCGTAGCCCAGGTTGGCCGGCGCCTTGGGCGCCTTCTGCAGGGCGCCGAAGGTGTAGAGCGCGGGATTATAGGTCAATGCCGTGACCGCGCCGTCGGCGCCGACCTCAAACAGATTGACGCGCTCACGGTTGCGGTAGCCGCGGTGGAAGAACTCGACCTCGAACAGGGACTGGCCGTGCCAGAGCGAGCTCGCGGCACGAAAGCGGATGTTGCGGTACTGCTCGTCGCTCAGCTTCGCCAGCGTCTCCGGCAGCGTGTCGGCGGCGGCGCGGTATTCGTGACGCGCGCGCTCGAGGGCGAGCTTGCGCACATCGTCGAAGTTGAAGACGTGGGCGGCGCTGCCCGCGGCGGCCGCCGCAGCAGGTGCTGGTAAGGCGGGCGCGGCAACCGGTGGCGCCGGGCGCGCCGTGTGCGCCGGACGCGCCGGACGCGCCGGGGCCGGGCTGGGTGGGGGTGTGGGCGTGGGCGTGGCGGCCGGCGCCGGGGCCGGCGTGGGGGCCGGGACCGGCGCGGGGGCTGTCTCTTGTGAGGCCGCCGCGAGGGTGAGGGCCATGAGCAGCGCTGCGATCATGCACCGCGCTCCGCCGGATCATACTGATACAGCCAGGTCTCGGAGAGCGTGCGGCCGCCGGCGCGCAGGAACAGCCGCAGGTCGACCACGTCGCGGCTGGCGGCCGTGAAATCAAACTGCGCCCGCCAGTGCCCGGGTACGTCATCGGGCACGGCCTCGGTGAAGACATAGGAGAACGTGCCGCTCGGCGAGGACAATACCGCCTCCGGGCGCACGCCGAAGGGCAGCTGCGCGAGCGGGCCGCCGAGGAACTCCACCATGAACTTCTCGACGCCGGCCGGACGCGCGCGGCCGGGCTGCCCGCCGCGCCCGCGGCGGGTGGCGACGCAGCGCGCGAGCGGCGTCGCGAAGGGCTCATCGGCGCTCCAGTGCAGCCGGTAGCGCGCGCTCAAGGCTGCGCCGGCGCGGGCGCCCTGGTGGGGCACCCACATGGCGACGATGTTGTCGTGGATCTCATCGTCGGTGGGCAGCTCGATCAGCTGTACCGAGCCCTCGCCCCAGTCCTCGAGCGGTTCCACCCACAGGCTCGGGCGGCGCTCGTAGTGCACGCCATCGAGGTAGTGGTCGAAGCTGCGGTCGCGCTGCAGGAGCCCGAAGCCGCGCGGGCTTTTATCGGCAAAGGCTGAGGCGCGCACGTGCAACGGTGCGTTCAGCGGTCGCCAGATGTGTTCCCCGGCACCGGTCCACAGCGCCAGCCCGTCCGAGTCGTGCACTTCGGGGCGCCAGTCGATGCCACCGGGCTTGCGCGTTTCAGAGAACCAGAACATCGAGGTGAGGGGCGCGATCCCGAGCCGCTCGATGTCGCGTCGCAGGAACAGGCGCGCCTCGATCTCCATGATCACCGCCTTCTCGCGGTGCAGGACAAAGCGGTAGGCGCCGGCGATGCTCGGGCCCTCCAGGAGCGCGTACACGTTCACCGCGTGGGTATCGCCCGAGGGTGGCTCGAAGTAGAAGCGCGTGAAGGCGGGAAACTCTTCCGGGTGATCGGGGACGGCGACGTTGACCGCGATGCCGCGCGCGGAGATGCCGTACTGGTAGAGCTCCCCGATGGCACGGAAGTAGGACGCGCCGAGAAAGGCCACCCAGTCGTTCTTGCGCCAGTCGAGGGCGCCGGGATCCGCAAGCCGGCTCTCCTGCAGACGAAAGCCCGCGAAGCCGCCACCGCGCAGTCCATGCGCGGGACTGTCTGCGGGCATAAGGAAGCACTCCGGCTCGTAGAGAATCTCGCGCGCGCTCGCCTGCGGCCCGGCGTCCGAGAGCGCGAACATGCGTACCACCTGCGGCGAGAAGCGCCCCGGATGGAAGAATGTGACGGGATAGGCCCCCGGGCCGTCACGGTAGAGGGCGCAGGCCGGGTCGAAGTGGATCTTGCCGAGCGCCTCGTAGTCGAGCCGCTCCAGCACTTCCGGCGGCAGCGCCGGCGGGGCGACGTAGGGGCCCGCGGCCATCGCCTGCGCCCGGCTCGCCAACGCATCGAAAGAGAACGGGGCCGGTGGTCCGAGTCTCGGATGGGTGGTGGCGGCGGCGAGCGCCGGACGTCCTGCGAGTCGGGCGAGCGCGAGCGTGGCAGCCGTGCCCAGCAGCAGGCGGCGCCGGGTGAGGGCGTTGCGGCCGGATGGGTGCGAGGCTGCGCTGTGTGGGGCGCGCGCTGCAGTCTGCGGCAGTGCCGCAGGCGTCCACTTTCCTTTCACCGTCTATCCGTTCAGCTGCCGGGCCTGTACCGAGGATGGAGCGAAGATCTCGGGCGGTTCGTTATCCGGCGGCTCCTGCCGCCGCCGTCCCGCGGCGCGCAGCGCCGCGGTGAAGGTGTCCGACCAGTTATCGAGATCGTGCTCCCCTAGTGTACCGAGCAGCCGCTCATGGCGCGCGCGGCGCTCAACCAGGGGCATGTCGAGTGCGCTTTTCAGTGCCCGGGCGATGCCCTGGGTGTCATAAGGATTCACCAGCAGGGCGTCCTGCATCTCGTAGGCGGCGCCGGCACGGTCGGAGAGCACCAGCACCCCAGGATCGGCCGGGTCCTGGGCGGCAACGAACTCCTTGGCGACGAGATTCATGCCATCGCGCAGCGGGGTCGCGAGGCACACCCGCGCCAGGCGCAGGAGACCCATGAGCGTGCTGTGGGGGAAGTTGCGGTTCAGATAGCGGATGGGCGTCCAGTCGACGCTGGCGAAGCGCCCGTTGGTGCGGCCGGCGCGCTGCTCGAGGGCGGCCCGGATGCGGGTGTAGGCCTCGACCGTCTGGCGCCCAAGGGGCGCGATCTGCAGGTAACTCACCGCCCCCTGGTACTGCGGGAATTGCTCGAGGAATCTCTGGTAGGCCTCGAAGCGCTCGAGCAGGCCCTTGCTGTAGTCGAGGCGGTCGACGCCGATGACGAGCTTGCGGCGCTGGAAGTCCCGTGTCATATCGCGGATGGGCCGTGAGTTCGCACTCCGGGCGGCTGTGCGTGCGATGGCCCGGACGTCGACGCCGATCGGGAACACCCCGGTGTAGACGCGCTGGCCCGGTTGCGCGGCCGCGGCGGTGTCGCTGACACAGCCCTCGCCCCACAGGGCGCGCGCCGCCGACAGGAAGGCCTGGCGATCCACCTCGGTCTGAAACCCGAGCACGTCATAGGAAAGCAGCGCGCGCAGCAGCGAGCGGTAGACCGGCAGCGCCCGCAGCACCTCGAAACTCGGGAAAGGCACGTGCAGGAAGAAGCCGATGGGGGCGCGGACGCCGCGGCGGCGCAGCTGCGCGGCGAGGGGTATCAGGTGGTAGTCGTGCACCCACACCAGATCGTCGCTCAGCAGGAGCGGACTGAGGAGGCGGGCGAAGAGCTCGTTGGCCTCAAGGTATGCCTGGTACTGCTCGTCGCTGTACTGGAAGCGGTCGAGAAAGTAATGGAACAACGGCCACAGCGTGCCGTTGGCGAAGCCGTTGTAGTAGGAGTCAAAGAGCGCATCGGGCAGGCTCACGGTGGCGTAGCTGACCTCGTGACGCTCGAGCCGCTCCGGAGGCGGCTGCGGCAGGGTGGCCGCGTGCGTGCGGCCGCTCCAGCCGAACCACAGGCCGCCCGATTTGTGCATGGCACCGAGCAGGCCCACCGCAAGTCCGCCGTCGGAGCGCGAGCCCGGCAGCGCCACGCGATTGCTGACGTTGACGAGGCGGCTCATACCTCGTCTTCCCAGCGCCGGCTCAGGCGCATGGCGGTGGTGATGATGCCCACCATGCTGTAGGTCTGCGGGAAGTTTCCCCACAGCGCGCCGCTGCGCGGGTCGACGTGCTCGGATAACAGGCCGACGCAGTTGCGCACCCTGAGCAGCTTCTCGAATAGCGCCCGTGCGGCGTCGGTCTGCCCGGTTCCGGCGAGTGCATTCGCCCACCAGAAGGAGCATACGGTGAAGGCGTTGGTCGTCTCCCCGAAGTCATCCGGATGCCGGTAGCGCACCAGGAAATCCCCGACCCGCAGATCGCGCTCGATGACCTTGAGCGTGCTCAGGAAGCGCGGATCGCGCCAGGCGAGGATGCCAAGTTCGGGCAGCAGCAGGAGGCTGGCATCGACTACCTCGCCGTCCAGCGTCGCCGAGAGCGTCCCGGAGTCGGGCCGCCAGGCCTCCTCGAGCACGCGCTCCTGCATGTGATCGGCGCGCGCGCGCCAGTAGTCGCAGCGCTCGGTAAGCTGCAGCCGCGCGGCGATGCGCGCCAGGCGGTCGCAGGCGGCCCAGCACATGGCCGCCGAGAGCGTGTGGCGCCGCTCCGTGCCGCGGAACTCCCAGATGCCCGCATCGGGCTCATTGAACAACGGCACCGCCTGCTCGCCCAGGGCCTCCAGGCGCTTGAACTGTGCGATGTCGCCCGGCCGCTCGAGGCGCTCATCGAAAAAGGTCTGGGTGGAAGCGAGGATCACCGATCCGTAGACATCGTGCTGGCGCTGGCGGTAGGCGAGATTGCCGACGCGCACCGGACCCATGCCCTCGACGCCTGCGAGCGTCTCGACCACGCGCTCCTTGAGTTCGCGCTCGCCGGTGATGCCGTACACCGGCTGCAGCTGACCGTGCTGCTCGCGCACCACCACGTCATCGAGATAACGCAGGAAGGACTCCATGGCCCCGGTGGCGCCGAGGCGGTTCATGGCCTGCACCGTGAAGTAGGCGTCGCGCAGCCAGCAGTAGCGGTAGTCCCAGTTGCGTCCGCTGTCCGGGGCCTCCGGCACCGAGGTGGTGGGCGCGGCCAGCACCGCGCCGTTGTCATCGTAGGTGCACAGCTGCAGGGTGATGGCGGCGCGGATGCAGGCCGCCTGCCACTCGAACGGGATCGCAAGCCCGCGCACCCACTCGTGCCAGTAGCGGCGCGTCGCCCGCAGGGTCTCGTCTGCGACCTCGTGCGCCGGGGCGCTGAGCGTCTCATCGTTCCCGAGCACCAGGTCCACCGGACGGTCGAGCACAAATACCCGCTCCTCCACCAGGTAGGAGACCGCCGCATCCGTCGTCACGCGCAGCGACTGGTTGCCATCGAGGAAACGCAGGTGATGGCTGCCGAGCTGCACGTCGAAGCCCCGGGTGCCGTAGTTGGAGGCCGGGCGCAGGGTGATTTTGACGGCGGGGCGGCCGCTCAGGGGTTCAACTCGGCGTATCAGCATCGTCGGCCGGTAGAGGCGCCCCTGGCGCACGTAGCGCGGGCACCAGGTCGTGATGCGCACGGCATTGCCATGCGCATCACGCGCATGGGACTCGAGAATGGCGGTATTGCGCTCGTACTTAAGCTCGCACTCGGTCTGGTCCACGATCGCGATGTCGAAGACGCCGAAGCTCCCGGGTACCGGCGCGCCCCGCAGCAGCCCGCAGAAGATCGGGTCGCCATCCGGTCGCGGCCAGCAGCACCACGGCAGGCTGCCATCCGCGCGTACCAGGGCGGTGATCTGACCATTGCCGATGATGCCGACGTCGGCGAGCGTGGCACGCGGGCCTGTGGCTGCGGTAACTGAGGTGTCGGGGGCAGCGCTCACTTAAGTCTCCAGTAGTCCGGTCAGCCAGTCGCGCACGGCCGCCACATCCGGCAGCGCCGCGGACGCGGCACTCGGTCGGCGCGGATTCACGACCACCGACATCCCGCCGGCGAGATTCACCCAGTGGAACGCCGGCTCATCCGTCAGGTCGTCGCCGACGTAGAGCGGCAGGCGGTCGCGGAAGGGCGGCTCACGCATGAACTCGGCGAGCGCGCTGCCCTTGTTGACGCTGCCGGGCACCACCTCCGCCACCATGTGGCCATGCTGAATCCGCAGGCCCTGCGGGGCGAGGTCGGGGAGTGCACCGAGCGCCTGCTCAACGAAGCCGCCGAGCTCGGGCGCGCCGCGGTAATGCAGGGCAACCGCCACGCCCTTGTCCTCGAGAAACAGCGTGGGATGCTCGCCGACCCAGGCGCGCATGAGGCGGCGGATCGCGTCCAGGCTCGCAGCCGGCGGCGCGCGATGCTGCTGCAATACCCCACGGCCATCGCGGCGCTCGAAACCGTGGAGCCCTGAGGCGCAGAAGCGCTGCGGCGCGGTCACCTCATCCAGGCTTGCGATCGAGCGGCCGCTGATGAGTGCCAGGGCGCCGCCACTGCGCTCACCGAGGGCCTGCAGCAGTGCGAGCAGCGCCGCATCCGCGCGCACCGCTTCCGGCCGCGCCGCAAAATCAACGAGCGTGCCATCGAGATCAAGGAACAGCGCATGGCGGGCAAGCAGTAGCCGCGGTGGCGGCGCGTCGGCGCGCGCCGCAGTTGGCAGCGCAGCGAGCAGCGACTGCGGGCTATTCGTTGACACCAAACACTCTCCTGCCTGTGACACCCGCTGGTTGCATGCAGGTTCGCCGCAGAGGTCCTCTGGCGTCTGCTCCTAAGTCACTCGCGGCGAAACCTGCCCGCCCACACGACATCCTCACACCGCGCATCGCCGGTGTGCGTAGTCATGTGCTGATACGGCCTGTAGGAATAAACCGAAACCTCGTGCTGGGCGCTGCGCGCGCCGCGGACCGACGCCGTTTGGCGACGGTACACGCCCCAGGTTTCATCAAGGGAGGTCGCGGCGCCGCGGCAGACGCGACGCGCTGGCGCGCTAGTGAGTTACGAACGCCCGCTCGATGACGTAGTCACCCGCCTCGCCGACATTCGGGGAGATGCGGAAGCCGCGCGCATCCAGCAGATGCCGGCAGTCGCTGAGCATCGCCGGACTGCCGCATACCATGACGCGGTCGGTTGCCGCATCCAAAGGCGGCAGGCCAAGATCCGCGCACAGACGCCCGGACTCGATCAATTCGGTCAGACGTCCCTGGTTGACATGAGGCTCGCGCGTCACCGTGGGGTAATAGAGGAGCTGTCGGGTTACGGCCGCACCCAGGAATTCGTGCCCCCGCAATGCCTGCACCTGGTGCTGCACGACCGCCGACTCGCTGCGCAGGCGTACGCCATGCACGAAGATCACGCACTCGAAGCGCTCGTACACGTCCGGGTCCTTGATGAGGCTGAGGAAGGGCGCAGCCCCGGTCCCGGTGCTCAGGAGGTACAGCCGCCGGCCCGGGTTGAGGTCCTCCAGGAGCAGCGTTCCGGTGGGCTTGCGGCTGACCAGCACTTCATCGCCTTCGCGGATGTGTTGCAGGCGTGAGGTCAGCGGGCCATCGGGCACCTTGATGCTGAGGAATTCCAGGTGCTCCTCGTGATTGGCGCTGGCGATGCTGTAGGCGCGCAGCAGCGGGCGCTCCGCCAGGGGCAGTCCCACCATCACGAACTGGCCGCTCGCGAAGCGGAATCCGGCGTCGCGGGTGGTGGTGAAGGTGAATTGCGTGTCGGTCCAGTGCCGCACGCTCAGCACGCGTTCCTTGCCTAGGGCTGCCACGAGTCTCCTGAATCTGCGGGGCCGGGTGAAGAGGCCGGGATCTTAGTCGGTGGCCGCGCCGGGGCCGAATACCTTGAAGAGATAGGTTCAGAAGTCGCAGTTATCAACCCCGGCAGCACTGCAGTCGCAAGACCTCCAGGCGGTCTTGAAAGGCTGCTCAAGTGATTGAAAGGTCGAGGCAAATACCAGCGTGCGGGGCGAGCCGGAATCGAGCCGGTCCCTCAGGCCTGCTCGCTGAGCGCGGCCGAGATCCCGGCAAGCCCGCCCCGCAGCTCGGACTGCGTTGGCCAGCCGAAGCCGATGCGCATATAGATATCAGGCATCTCGAACCAGTGACCCTGGCCGACGTAGGTGCCGTGATTGTGGAGCAGGGAGCGATAGAACCTGCCGGTATCGAAATGACCGGGAACCTTAAGGCGCGGAAAGCACACCACGCCCCCGGCAGGCTCGACCCACTCGATGCGCGTTTCTTCCGAAAGCCAGCGCCGCACGATGCCGAGCCGCTCGCGGGCGCTCGTGGCGTTGGCCTTGAGCCAGGGGTCGCGCTGCCGCAGGGCGGCGAGCGCGATCGCCTCGTCCACGACCGAGCCGCAGATCCCGATCTGCTCCTTCGCCGCCAGGAACCGCTGCTGCAGGGGCGCATCGCGCGTGATGAGCCAGCCGACGCGTACGCCGGGGATCCCATAGGCCTTGGAGACCGAGGAGATGCTGATGAATCTTTCGCTGATGCTCGCGCTCGCAGGATAGGGGGCTGAGAAGCTCAGGTCCCGGTACGTCTCATCGACCAGCACGTGACAACCGGCCTTCTCGGCGAGGTGCCCGATGCGCTCCAGGTCCTCCCAGGGCATCACCGTGCCGCTCGGGTTGTGCGGGCAGGTGATGCTCAGGTAGGCGGTATTGGGGCGCAGCGCCGCCTCGAGCCTGGCGACATCCAGGCGAAAGCCCTGCTCGAAGTTCAGGTCCACGTACGAGATCTGACAGCCGATGGCCTTGGGCGTCTCGATGTTGGTGGCGTAGTTGGGCCGCACCACGATGAGGTGCGAGTCCTGCCGCAGGAGCGAGGTCGCCACGATGAAGAGTGCTCCCGCCGCGCCGCCGGTGGTGAGTACGTCGGCCGCCTGAATCAGGCTCGAGCCGCTTTGCGCGGCGATCGTCTCGCGCAGCGCCGCATCGCCGCGGTGCGGTCCGTAAAAGAGCACCAGTTTCGAAAGATCGGTGTCCAGATCCGCGAGCGCCCGGTCGCTGATCGAGCTCTCCGACAGGTTGTATCTGATCGTGCCGTACCCGAGTTCCTCCGGCGACTCCACTTCCAGAGGCATGCGAACGTAATCCATCGGGGCTTGCTCCTCAGGGTCGCGCCTGAATCGAAGATGAGGGGAATCCCGCAGATCGTCAATGCGCCGCTGGCGTCTCCTCAGCGGTTGGCGGTCTGGAAGGCATCGCGATAGCCGCCGCGGACAATGTCGGGCCGGCTGACGGCCAAGCGCACGCGTGCGCTCAGGAGCGCGGTGAGCTCATCGGCGTGGCGGTAGCCGGCCATGGTGGCTGAGACTGTCCCGGGCACGGGCACTGCCGGGTGCAGGTAGATCTCGCTCACGCCCGCAGGCAGACGAGCCAGAATCTCAAGGAGCGTCGCTTCGTCCATCGCGCCCGTGCTGCCGATGCCGAAGATCTGGTCGTTGCAGGCGATGCCCGACGCGCGCAGACGCTGGCGCATCATTGCAGTCCAGGGCCGCAGCAGCGCGGCCGCGGCCGCGCCGGCAGCACCGCTGCCACGGGCGGCAAACCACAGAGGCTCATGCGGCACGCGCATGGTGCGCAGCCCAAAGTCGCGACCGACGGCGAGGATGATTTCCAGCAGCGTCGGGTGCAGGTGGAAGTGCTTGTGTGCATTGACGTGGTCGAGGGGGAGCGCCGTGCGGCGGAAGGCCTCGAACTGCGCGCGGATCTCGGCCGCGAGTTGCCGGCGCACCTGCGGCAGAAAAAAGCACCGCAGAGCGCTTAAGAACATGCGTGCGCTGAGGCGCCCCTGCGCGTCGACCAGATCGGGCAGCTGCGAGGGCGGCAGCAGCGCCCGGCCGTCGGCCAGCACCAGGTGCAGGCCGACGCGCAGCTGCGGCAGCTCGCGGGCGCGGCGCACCGCGTCCGCGGTCGCAGGCGCCCCCATCATCAGGCTGGCCGCGCTCAGCACGCCGCCCTGCGCTGCGCGTTGTACCGCCTCGTTGAGCGCCGGGTGCAGGCCGAAGTCGTCGGCCGTCACGATGAGGAACCTCGCCACAGGCGTCTTGCTCACGAAGGCTTCTCGCTGAGTGCGTGCAGCCGCCGTCCCTCCAGCCACTGCCAGGACAGGAGTGCCGGCAATCCGCACAACAGCTCGCGCATGCGCTTGGCGAGCGAAACGGCGAGGGCGAGTTCGAGGCTGATCCCAAGTGCGTGGCCGAGGAGGATGAGGCCGGCCTCCTGTACGCCGAGCGCTGCGGGTACCATGAAGGCTGCGTGCCGGAGCGCCTGCAGCAGGCTCTCCATGATCAGTGCCGGGACCACGCCTACCGGGTGTCCGAACAGACGCAGCAGCAACCACACCTCGAACGCTGCGGACACGAAGGCGAGCAGTTGCAGGGCGCCCGCGAACAGGAGCGCTGCGCGGCGCCGCAGGCAGGCGCGCAGTTCCTGATCGAGCGCGGCGGCACCTTCGGAGACCCTGCTGATGCCAAGGACGGGTCCCAGGAGGCTCGCGAGGCGCCGGAATACCGACCCGTAGCGCAGCAGCAGCGCCAGCAGCGCCGGTACCGGCAACGCAAGTACGAGGCCGATGAGCAGTCTGTGATACTGCTGCCCCGGCGTCGCCACGCTCAAGAGCAGCAGCACCCCCAGCGCGCTGAAAATGTAGAGCGCAACCACGGTGAGCAATACCTCGATGATGACGGTTGCGCTCACCGCTACGCCGGCGAGGCCCCGCCACCGCAGCAGGCGCACCCCCACGAACGCCCCGCCGATGCTCGCGACCGGCAGCAGGCGATCTACCGCGTCGCGCACCGTAGTGACCCAGAAGACATAGGCAACTCCTGCGCGCGCGCTGCGGTCGTAGGGCTCAAGGAGCCGCCGCCAGCCAAGCGCATAGAGGAGGAAGTACAGCGCGCGATAGGGAACGAGCCACAGAAGGCTCCAGCCGCCGCGGCTCGCCAGCTGCAGCATCGCCGTCCAGTCCGCGCGCCACAGGAGCACTAGCAGCAGCGTCAGCCCGAGGACACCCCCCGCGTAGATTGCGAATTTCATTGCGCCTCCCGAAGCTGGCGCGCGCAGCGCCGGCGTCGCTGCCCGCTCAGGTGGGCTTGCGCATGATGCCGTCTGCGCCGACGTCGAACTCGGTGCCGCGCCAGGTCAGGCGCGAGGTGAAGAAGCCCTGCAGCCACACCCACAGGAGCAAAAGATCGCGCACCGGCACGAGCCACAAGTCCCCGAGCAGGCCTCGATTGTTCCCGGCACGTCCGGTCAGATGCAAGGCGAGCCGCCCCGCGACGACGCTGAGCAGGCCGCCCCCGGCCAGGGCCGGGGGCGCTGCTGCCACGCTGAGGAGCGCACTGCCGACGAGGGCGAGCGGCAGGCTGAAGCTGAGGAACAGCAGGCGAAAGCTGCGCGGGCGCAGGACCTTGAGAGTGCGCATCCAGCGCACCTCGTGCCGCTGCAGCCCCGCGAAACTGCGCTCGTCGTGTTCGGTTCGCAGCAGGTAATGCGACAGCACGATTCGTCCGCCCTGCGCGCGCACCAGCTCGCCGAGCTTGTAGTCATCGGCGAGGTGGTTGGCGATGGCGCGCAGGCTGCCGATGGCCTGCAGCTTCTCGCGCCGGATGCACAGCGTCTGACCGGACGCATAGCCTTCGTGACCGAAGAGCCACGCCAGCAGCACGGACGGGATGTACCACTCGTTGATGTACATTGCCCCGAGACGCGACCAGACCTCTGCGGTGGGCAGGTCGCGGTAGACGCAGGTGACCAGGCCCACCGTTGGGTCCTGCAGCGGCGCTGTGACTACTTTCAGGTAGTCGCGCCCGACGATGGCATCGCTGTCGGCCATCACGAGCAGCTCGTGGTCCGCGCGCTCGAGCATGTTGACGAGGTTACTGATTTTGCGGTTGCCGCCGTGCAGCTGCGGGTTGACCACGATGTCGATGCGGCGGCTCGGGAACTGTGTGCGCAGGCGCTCGGCCACCGGCAGCGCCGGATCGCCTCGGTCACGCAGCCCGAAGACAATCTGGAAGCTCGGGTAGTCCTGCTCGCAGAAGGAGCGCAGGTTCTCATAGAGTCCCGGTTCCGCGCCGCACAGCGGCTTGAGCACCGTGACCGGTGGCAGCTCCGCCCGGGGCGGCGCCCCGCGGTGCAGGCGCCAGGCTGCGACTGCAATGAAGGTCAGTGCGGAGTACAGGGTTGCGATACCGAGGGTGAGGACGCCGACGACTGCCATCAGCGGGTGCGGGCCTGGGATCATCAGGTGCCCCCGCGGTGCAGATGCAGTTCGCTGCGCAAGTGAACTACGCCGTGTGGGCGCGCAAGAAGCGCAGAAACTCGACTCCCTCGCGCAGCCGGCGTTTCGTCATTTCCCAGCTGCTGAGCATCTCCTTCACGATCTCCCAGATCTTGCCCGGGCGGAAATAGAAGCGCCGGTAGAACTCTTCCATGCTGTGAAAGATCTGCTCCTTGGACAGGTGCGGGTAGCTGATCGCGGCGAGCTGCACGCCCTGATCGTTGACGAGATCTGCGCCCGCGCTCTCACTCAGCCAGCCATTGGCGAGTGCCTGGTTGTACAGCGCCGTGCCAGGGTAGGGGGCGGCGAGGGAAACCTGGATCGTGTGCGGATTGATCTCCTTGGCGAAGTCGATGGTGCGCTGGATCGTCTGCGCGGTCTCACCGGGCAGTCCCAGGATGAAGGTGCCGTGGATCACGATGCCGAGCGCGCGGCAGTCGGCGCTGAACTGGCGCGCGATGTCGGTGCGCAGGCCCTTCCTGATGTTGTGCAGGATCTGGTCATCCCCGGATTCATAGCCCACCAGCAGCAGGCGCAGACCGTTCTCCTTCATGACTTTGAGGGTCCTGTGAGGCACGTTGGCCTTGGCGTTGCAGCTCCAGGTCATGCCAAGGGCCCCCATGCCCCGCGCGATGGCCTCCACGCGCGGCAGGTTGGAGCTGTCGGTGAAGGTGTCATCGTCGAACATGATCTCCTTCACCTCGGGCATGTGCTCCTTGATCCAGCGGACCTCGGCCAGCACGTTCTCGGCGGAGCGCACCCGATACCGATGGCCGCCGACGGTCTGTGGCCACAGGCAGAACGTGCACTTGGAGCGGCAACCGCGTCCGGTGTAGAAACTGACGTAGGGATGCCTGAGGTAGCCGATGAAATAGTTGGCGGTCTTGAGGTCGCGCCGGTAGACGGGAGCCACGAAGGGCAGCTCGTCCATGTTCTCGATGGCGGGGCGCGGCAGGTTATGCACGATATGGCCGTCCGCGGCGCGATAGGAAAGTCCCCTGATGCCCTCGAGGGGCAGGCCCGCGGCGACGTCCTTGCAGGTGAAGTCGAATTCCTCGCGGCACACGAAGTCCACCGCGGTCGTGGCCTTCAGGGAGCCATCCGGATCCACCATGGCCTTGGCACCTACCAGCCCGATGAGCGCCCGCGGATTGTCCTGCCTGATGAGCTCGGCGAATCTGGCATCCGTCGGGAACGA
>Ga0302314_10000913_pt1 | contig 55050 bp, 54 predicted proteins | sample III_Palsa_N2_3_FD_200533 | JGI IMG/M metagenome (GOLD analysis project Ga0302314, IMG submission 200533) | Peat permafrost microbial communities from Stordalen Mire near Abisko, Sweden - III_Palsa_N2_3 | ecosystem: Environmental > Terrestrial > Soil > Palsa > Peat permafrost | place: Sweden... | reverse complement strand
GCGGGTGTAGCGGCCGAACCGCTCCACGATCGCCGCGCTCGCCTGCGGGATCACCTGGATGGTCTTGATCAGTGCGATGAACGCCAGCACGACCAGGATGATCAGGACGATGATCACGGGTTGCACAGGGACTCCCTCGTTGCGTTTCTCAACCGCCTTCCGGGGCGGCTGTCACCTATGAGGATCAAAGTATGAGGGCTGTCGCCCCGTCGATCTGAGCCACACTCACCTGCTGGCCCGGATCGAACACCCGCCCGGGCTCGTAGGAGCGGGCCGACCAGACCTCCCCGCGGAGTTTGATCCGTCCGCCGTGCTCGTCGACCTTCTCCAGGACCAGCGCGGAGGCGCCGGTCAGCGCCTCCATCCCCATCCTCATGCCCGGTCCCTGCCGGAGGTGGCGCAGGGCGATGGGACGGACGAAGACCAGGAGCGCGACGGAGACCACGAGGAAGACGGCGAACTGCACCACCGTGTTCCCGCCGAGGGCATCGGTCAGCGCGGCCGCGGCCGCGCCCACGGCGAACATTCCGAACTCCGGTAACGCTGTGATCACTAAGGGGATACCCAACCCCGCTGCAACGATCAGCCACCACACCCAGTTGTCCACACGGTCCATCGTAGGCGTGGGAACGGTCCGCGGGAGGGGGTTTGTGCAGGTCGTCCCCGAGAACGGGTGGGGTGCGAGGACGGGAGGGGAGTGCGGGCCGGGAAGGTGTGTCAGGGCATGGGGAGGCCCCGCGCGGACCAGCGGTCGTCGTGCTGCTCCAGGACGAGGGGGAGGCCGAAGCAGTGGGAGAGGTTGCGCGGGGTGAGGGTCTCCTCGAGGGGACCGGCCGCGAGCACCTTGCCCTGACGGATCAACAGGACGTGGGTGAAGCCCGGGGGGATCTCCTCGACGTGGTGGGTGACCATGACCATCGCGGGGGCCTGCGGGTCGCGGGCCAGCGCGCCGAGGCGGCGGACCAGGTCCTCCCGGCCGCCGAGGTCGAGACCGGCGGCGGGCTCGTCGAGCAGCAGCAGCTCGGGGTCGGTCATCAGGGCGCGGGCGATCAGGGTGCGCTTGCGCTCGCCCTCGGAGAGGGTGCCGAAGCGGCGGTCGGTGTACTCGGCCATGCCGAGCAGGTCGAGCAGCAGCCGGGCGCGGGCCTCGTCGGTCTGCTCGTACTGCTCGCGCCAGGTCGCGGTCATGCCGTAGGCGGCGGTGAGGACGGTGTCGAGCACGGTCTGGCGGCGGGGCAGCCTGTCGATCATGGCGGCGCCGGCCAGGCCGATGCGGGGGCGCAGCTCGAAGACGTCGACGCCGCCCAGCTTCTCGCCGAGGATCACGGCGGTGCCGGTCGAGGGGAAAAGGTAGGAGGAGGCGACCTGGAGCAGCGTGGTCTTCCCCGCGCCGTTGGGGCCCAGGATGACCCAGCGTTCGCCTTCGGCGACGGCCCAGGACACCTGCTCCACCAGCGCGCGGCCGTCCCGGACCACGGATACGTCCACCAGCTCGAGCACGTCGCTCATTGCGTACGCCTTCCCCAATGCAGATTGTCTGTCTTCGTCAGGGAAAACCTACGCCACTGAGGTGTGTGTGTTGTTCGTAGGCTTGGCTGCATGGTGCAGATCCGCGGCGAAGGCCTACCTGATGACGTATTCGAGGAACCCCGCTCCGGGCGCTTGGTCGCCTGGGGCAACGCAGTGTTGGGAGGATTCGCCTCCCTGGACGACGCCTCGGAGGCGGTCCGGGGTTCGGACGACAGCCACCGGGTGGAGGGTGTCCCGGGGGCGGAGGGGGCCGGTCTGACGCTGGCCCTGGGGCGGTTGCGGGCGCTGGGGGTGTCCGGACTGCGGCTGGCGCTGCCGCGGGCGGGGCATCCGCTGGGGCTGACCGGCCCGCCCGAGTTCAACGCACGGGCGCTGGACGCCGGCGAGGCGGCGCTGACGGTCGGCGGTACCGCTGCGCTGGGGCTGGTGCCGGAGGTGGTGCGGCACGGCACGGCGATCGACGGGCTGACCCGGGTGGTGTGGCACTGCCTGCCGGTCGCCGAGGGCGTTCCCGCGGACGTCCCCGCGCTGCGGGACGCCGAGCGGGAGCTGGGCGACGGGCTGCGGGTCGCGACGGCGACGCTGCTGCGGCTGGACGTCGCCGGGGGCGGCCCGGGGGTCCAGCGGGCGCTGGAGGCCTACCGGCGGCGCAAGCAGCCGCAGTTGCTGGCCCCCGGGTATCCGCCGCGCGCGGTGCGGGTCCTGGAGTCGGCGCGGCAGGTGGGGGCGCTGCTGACACTGGCCTCGGCGAGCGAGGGGGCAGCGGTGAGCGTCGGCGAGATGACCGCGAGGGCGGACGCGCTGCGGCCCCTGGCCCGAACCGCCAGACGGGCACAGGTAGCCGCCTACAACGCCCGCGTCGACGAACCCACCACCCGCCCATAACACCGACGCCCCACCCCCGCGGGCTCACGCGGGGGCACGGGGGGTCGCCCCCCGCAAAGCTGGAGTCTGGAGTCGGCGCGGCAGGTGGGGGCGCTGCTGACGCTGGCCTCGGCGAGCGAGGGGGCAGCGGTGAGCGTCGGCGAGATGACCGCGAGGGCGGACGCGCTGCGGCCCCTGGCCCGAACCGCCCGCCGCGCCCAGGTAGCCGCCTACAACGCCAGCGTCGACGAACCCACCGCACGCCGATAGCGCGGACGGCGCTCGTCCTGTGGGAGGCAGGGCGGGCGCCGTCGCGGGGGGCTGTGTCAGTTGTTCTGGCAGCAGTTGCCGAAGGCCGGGTTGAGCAGGCCGATGACGTTCACCGTGTTGCCGCAGGCGTTCACCGGGATGTGCACCGGCACCTGGACGGTGTTGCCGGAGACGACGCCGGGGGAGCCCGCGCTGTGGCCGACCGCGACGGCGTGTGCCGAGGCGGCGCCGGCGCTGCCCAGCAGCGCGGCACCGGTGGCGGCGATGACGAGGGCGCCCTTGCGTAGGTTCATGTTCAAGTCCTCCTTGGGACGAGCTCGGCACCGCAGGTCGGTGTCGAGCACTTCGCCGTGGAGGCTATTGAGTCCGCCCCGGGGAGTTCACCTTTTGACACTCTTTCGGGTTGATGTGACTGGTGTGCAGATCTGCTCGTCACTCCCCCGTTCGGGCGCTTCGCGCCCCTATCGGGCCGCGCCGTTGCGCACCGCCCAGAGTGCCGCCTGGGTGCGATCCGCCAGGTCAAGCTTCATCAGGATGTTCGACACATGGGTTTTGACGGTCTTCTCCGACAGATGCAGGATGCGGGCGATCTCGCGGTTGGAGCAGCCGTCCGCGATGTGCCCGAGCACCTCCTGCTCGCGCTCGGTCAGCGTGCCGCCGCGGCCCTGCGGCGCCCGGACCGACTCGTCGGAGAGCAGCGCACCGGCCAGCTCCGGCTGCAGCAGCACGTGTCCGGCGTGGACGGAGCGGATCGCACCGGCCAGGGCCTCCGGGTCCACGTCCTTGTAGACGTATCCGGCCGCGCCCGCGCGCAGGGCGGGGACCACCGTGCGGTGCTCGGTGAAGCTGGTGACCACCAGCACCCTGGCCGGGTTGCCGGCCTCCTTGAGCAGGCGCAGCGCCTCGATCCCGTCGGTGCCCGGCATCTTCACGTCCATCAGCACCACGTCGGGACGCAGTTCCTCGGCGAGCGCGACGCCCTGCGCGCCGTCGGCCCCCTCCCCCACGACCTCGATGTCGTCCTGGACCTCCAGGAAGGTCCGCAGACCGCGCCGGACCACCTGGTGGTCGTCGACCAGCAGCACTCTGATCTTCTTCGGGCCCGCGTCAGCCACCTGGTACCTCCAACTCCACGACGGTCCCCTTTCCGGGGGCCGACTCGATCCGCAGCGCGCCGCCGGCTCCGGCCGCGCGGTCCCGCATGGACACCAGGCCCAGGTGCCGCCCGGCTCTTCTGACCTGTTCGGGCGCGAAGCCCCGGCCGTCGTCGCTCACGGTCAGCCGTGCCCCGCGGCCCTCCCCGGCGGCGGCGCGGAGTTCGACCCGCACGGTGGTGGCGCCGGAGTGGCGCAGGGCATTGTGCAGGGCCTCCTGGGCGACCCTCAGCACGGCCTCCTCCTGGGCGGAGGGCAGCGCGTGGACGCGGTCGTGGTCGAAGGTGACGGTGGCCGAGTGGGCCCGGTTGAGCACATCGACCTGGGAGACCAGTGTCGGCAGCAGTCCGTCCTCGTCGAGGGCGGCGGGGCGCAGCTCGACGACCACGCTGCGGAGCTCGTCGGCGGCCTCGGCGGCGAGCGCGGCCACCTGGGCGAGCTCGGCGCGGGCGCGGTCGGGGTCGCGGGCGATCAGCGCCGACGCTGCCTGGGCGGTGAGCCGCAGCGAGAAGAGCTTCTGCGAGACGGCGTCGTGCAGCTCGTGGGCGATGCGTGCGCGCTCGCCGACGAGGGTGAGTTCGCGGCTGCGCTCGTAGAGGCGGGCGTTGGTGAGGGCGATCGCGGCGTGGGAGGCGAGGATCCGCAGCATGTGCTCGTCCTCGGCGGTGAAGCCGCCGCCCGGCTCCTCGTTCTCCAGGCTGTGCTTGTTCGCCAGGAAGATCGCGCCGAGGATCTCGTCGCCGTCGGCGATCGGGATGCCGAGGAAGTCGGCCATCTCGGGGTGGGCCGCGGGCCAACCGCCGAAGCGGGGGTCCTTCCTGACGTCGGCGAGGCGTTCCGGGGTGGCCTCGTGCAGCATCGCGGCGAGGATGCCGTGCTGGCGGGGCAGCGGGCCGATGGCGCGCCACTGCTCGTCGCTGATGCCGTCCACCACGAACTGGGCGAAGCCGCCGTTGTCGTCGGGGACGCCGAGGGCCGCGTACTGGGCGCCGATCAGCGTGCGGGCCGAGGCCACGATGCGCTGCAGGACCTCGCGCACCTCCAGGTGCTTGCTCATGGCGAGCACCGCGGCGCTGATCGCCTCGATGCCCCCGAGGCAGGCGCCGTACGGGGAGTGGGGCACGGGCTGGGCTTCGGACATGACGCCACCGTACCGCCGGGTGATCGCCCGGGCATCGGGCCCGCGGCACCCGCCGGGCAGGTCGCAGGGACTAGGTCCAAGGGCCCTGCGGACGGCTGCCGCGGGACCGAGGTGCGGGAGCGGCCGGGTGCCTAGCGTCGGTGCTGACGGAAACGTCGCCCACTCAATCGTCATCACTGGGGGTATCCATCATGGCTGTCGCCATCGTCACCGGAGCGTCGCGCGGACTGGGCCTGGCGCTCGCCCGGTCCCTCGCTGCCGACGGATGGTCGCTGGTCCTCGACGCCCGAGGGGCCGAGGCGCTGGACGCGGTCGCGGCCGACCTGGGCACCGCGGTGGTCCCGCTGCCCGGGGACGTCGCCGATCCCGCCCACCGGGCCGGGCTGATCGCCGCGGCGCGCGGCCTCGGCGGGCTCGACCTGCTGGTCAACAATGCGAGCGTGCTGGGCTCCGAACCGCTGCTGCCGATCGCCGAGCATCCGCTGGACGGGTTCCGGCGGGCCCTGGAGGTCAACGTGGTCGCCCCGCTGGCGCTGGCACAGGCCGCGCTGCCGCTGCTGCGGGCCGCGAAGGGCGCGGTGCTGAACATCAGCTCGGACGCGGCCGTCGAGCCCTATCCGACCTGGGGCGGCTACGGCGCGAGCAAGGCGGCGCTGGAGCAGTGGTCGGCGGTGCTCGCCACCGAGGAACCGCAGGTGCGGGTGTGGCGGGTCGATCCGGGCGACATGCGGACGGCGATGTACCGGGCCGCCGTGCCGGACGACGAGGAGGAGGAGTCCCGCCCCCTGCCCGAGGAGGAGGCGGTGCCGGCCCTGCTCGCGCTGATCGGACGGGGCCCGGCGAGCGGCCGCTACACGGTCTCCGGGCTGCTGGGGGATCCGCGATGACCACGGAGGTGAGGGAGACGGAGAGGATCCGGGGCTGGACCGGAGGGAGCAGGCGCGGTGATCGGGCCGGGCATCGCGCGTTCCCGGTCGAGCCGGCGAGCCTCGAGGGCTTCGGCCTGGACGAGTTCGAGCTGCCGGGGGACCTGGAGGCGACCTCGCCGCCGGAGGAGCGCGGCAGCGGGCGCGACGACGTGCGACTGCTGGTGGCGCGAGGGGACGGGAGCCGGGTCGGCCATCATGCGTTCCGGGAGCTGCCGCAGCTGCTCGACCCGGGTGACGTGCTGGTGGTGAACACCTCGGCGACGCTCTCGGCGGCGGTGGACGGCTCCGCCACGGGCACCGGGGACACCGGGGACGCGGTCGAGGAGGTCGTGGTGCACTTCTCGACACGGCGCTCCGAGCAGGACTGGGTCGTGGAGCTGCGGACACCCGACGGCCGCGGCAGCACCAGGCAGCGGACCGGCTCCGGCATCGGCAGCGGCGCCGGGGTGGTGCGGCTGGTGGGCGGGGCCAGGCTGTCGCTGCTGGCCCCGGTGTCGGAGCGGCTGTGGCTGGCGCGGTTCTCCGCGCCCGAGCCGCTGGCGTACCTGAGCCGGTTCGGGAGGCCGATCCGCTACTCCTACACCGACACGGACCGTCCCCCCTCCGCCTACCAGACGGTGTTCGCGACCGCCTCGGCCACCGCAGGCTCGGCGGAGATGCCCAGCGCGGCCCGGCCGTTCACGGCCGACCTGGTCACCCGTCTGGTCAGCCGGGGCGTGCTGGTGGTGCCGATCACCCTGCACACCGGGGTGGCCTCGGTCGAGGCCCACGAGCCGCCCTACGCCGAGTGGTTCGAGGTGCCGGAGGTGACGGCGCGGACCGTGGAGGCGGCGCGGCGGGCGGGCTCGCGGGTGGTCGCGGTGGGCACGACGGCGGTCCGGGCCCTGGAGTCGGCCGCGCAGGGCGGCACGCTTCGGGCCGCCTCGGGCTGGACCGAGCTGGTGGTCACGCCGGAGCGCGGGGTCCGGGTGGTGGACGGCCTGCTGACGGGTCTCCATGAGCCGCGCGCCTCGCACCTGTTGATGCTGGAGGCGATCGCCGGCCGCCCGCTGCTCGACGCCTCCTACGCGGAGGCGCTGCGGGAGCGCTACCTGTGGCACGAGTTCGGCGACCTGCACCTGATCCTCGCACGGTGATCGACTGGTGACGGGGAGTAAGATCGACGCATGATGAACGCGACGGCGGGGGAAGGCGAGTTGCTGGCCCCGGTGTTCGCACTGCTGGGCAAGCGCTGGACCGGATCACTGCTGGCGCTGCTGCTGCGGAACGGCGACGCACGTATCGCCGAACTGCGGGCGGCGGCACCCGGGTTGAACGAGCGGACGCTCTCCGGCCGGCTGTGCGAGCTGGTGGACGCGGGGCTGGTGCGCCGGGAGCTCACGGCGGGACCTCCCCTGTGCGTCACCTACCGCCTCACCAGTGCGGGCACCGAACTCGGGCCCGCGCTCGGCGGCTTCAGCCGCTGGGCGCAGGACCATCTCCCGCACGCCGTCGGAGCGGGGCACGGGTCAGCGCGAGCGCATGACCTCCGGCTCGTGCTTGCGCAGCAGCCGCAGCACCACGAAGGCCAGGACCGCGCTGATCACCAGCAGCATCCCGCAGTCGATCGACCACTGCGCGACGGTCGCCTTCCACAGCGGGTCGTACGCGGAGGGCGGGCCGACGGGCACGATCAGGTGCCCCAGGTCGGTGGTGGTGCCGAGCGCGGCGACCGCCCAGCGCGAGGGCATCAGCCAGGCGAACTGCTCCACGCCGGCCGAGCCGTTGATGGTGAACAGGCAGCCGGTGAAGACGACCTGGACGATGGCGAAGATCACCAGCAGCGGCATGGTCTTCTCGCTGGTCTGCACCAGGGAGGAGATGACCAGGCCGAACATCATCGAGGCGAAGCTCAGCAGGATGACGGCGAAGGTCATCTCGAAGATGGGATTGGCGTGGACGATCAGGCCGTTCGCCGGGAGCTTGCGCGCGCCGAAGCCTATTCCGCCGAGCAGGATGCCCTGGATGACGCTGATCCCACCGAGGACGAAGACCTTCGACATCAGATAGGCGGAGCGGGAGAGGCCGACCGCGCGTTCGCGCTCGTAGATCACCCGTTCCTTTATCAGCTCCCTGACCGAGTTGGCCGCCCCCGAGAAGCAGGCGCCGACGGCGACGATCAGCATGATCGTCTCCGCTCCGGTGTTGCTGCCGTGGTGGGCGGCCGCCGTCAGCCCCCAGGTGTCGGGGATGATCGCGCTGACCCCGCCGAGGATGACCGGCAGCAGCACCGACAGCAGCATGAACCCGCGGTCGGAGGCGATCACCGACAGGTAGCGGCGCATCAGCGTGGACAGCTGCGAGAACCAGCCCTGCTGCTTCGGCGGCTGCGACTGGTGCTGCTGTATCGGCGCGGACTGCGCCTGCACGGCCTCCACGTCGGCGGAGTACATCTGGTAGTGGACGGAGCCGCGGAAGCGCCCGGCCCAGTCGTGCTCCGGGTAGTTCTCGAACGCCTGGAAGACGTCCGCCCAGGTCTCGTAGCCGAAGAAGTGCAGCGCCTCCTTGGGCGGACCGAAGTACGCCACCGAGCCGCCCGGGGCCATCACCAGCAGGCGGTCGCAGATGGCGAGCTCGGCCACCGAGTGGGTGACCACCAGGACCGTTCGGCCCTCGTCGGCCAGCCCGCGCAGCATCTTCATGACGTCGCGGTCCATGCCCGGGTCCAGACCCGAGGTGGGCTCGTCCAGGAATATCAGCGACGGCTTGGTGAGCAGTTCCAGGGCCACCGAGACGCGCTTGCGCTGGCCGCCGGAGAGGGCGGTGATCTTGTTGTCGCCGCGCCGCTCCAGGTGCAGTTCGACCAGGACCTCCTCGACCCGGCGCGCACGCTCGGAGGCCTCGGTGTCGCCGGGGAAGCGCAGCTCGGCCGCGTAGGTCAGGGCGGTGCGGACGGTCAGCTGCGAGTGCAGGATGTCGTCCTGCGGCACCAGGCCGATGCGCTGGCGCAGCTCGGCGAACTGCTTGTAGAGGTTGCGGCCGTCGTAGAGGACGTCACCGTTGTCGGCGGGGCGGTAGCCGGTGAGGGCGCGCAGCAGCGTGGACTTGCCGGAGCCCGACGGGCCGATCACCGCGACCAGGGACTTCTCCGGGACGCCGAAGCTGACGTTGTTGAGCAGGATCTTCTCGGTGCCCTTGTGCTGGACCTTGACCTGCAGGTGGCGGGCCGAGAAGGAGACCTCGCCGGTGTCGACGAACTCCTCCAGCTGGTCGCCGACCAGCCGGAAGGTGGAGTGGCCGACGCCGACGATGTCCTGCGGGCCGAGCAGCACCCGGGAGATCGGCTGGCCGTTGACATAGGTGCCGTTGTGGCTGTCCAGGTCGACGATCTCATAGCGGCCGTCGGGGAGCTGGCGCAGCTCGGAGTGGTGGCGCGACACCGAGAGGTCGGAGACGACGAGCTCGTTGTCGAGCCCTCGGCCGATCCTGATGGTCCGCAGTCCCCCCGCGAGGTTACGGATCATGGTGGGGTTGCGGGAGGCGTAGACCGGCTCGGGGGACGGCTGCGAGGGCTGCGGCTGCGGCTGGAACTGCGGCTGGAACTGCGGCTGCGGGGCGTAGCCGCCCTGCTGCGGGACGTTCCCGCCGTAGGGCGGCTGGGCCGGGGGCTGGTGGGGGGCGTAGCCGCCCTGCTGCTGGGCCGAGGGGTCGTAGCGGCTGGTGCTCGCGCCGTACCAGTCCTGCTCCGCGCCGGCGCCGCCCGCGGCGGAGGGCACCGCGCCCGGCACGCCCGTGAAGGTCAGCCGGGGACCGTTCTCGACGTTGCCCAGAGTGACCACGGCGCCCTGGCCGAGCTCGGCCCGGTTGGTGCGCCGGCCCTCCGCGAAGGTGCCGTTGGTGCTGCCCAGGTCTTCGAAGACCCAGCCTGTGCCCTGGAACGAGATGGTGGCGTGCCGCCACGACACGCGGGCGTCGTCCACTGTCACATCGGAATGAGGGTCACGCCCTAGGGTGTAACTGCGCCCTGGTTCCAGGGTTGTGCGCTGTCCGTTGATTTCAAGTACCAGTTGCGGCACTGTCGCCTGCCCCACGATCGTAGTTCCCCCGAGTAGTCCCCGTACGACGAGGGAAGTTCAGAGATGTCTCACGTCGGGGGGAATCATTCCAGGTCCATCACCATGGGGAGAACTCCACCTGGAGACCGTGACCGTGTGGCAACCTGACAAGCAGTCGAGTGGGGGCGGGAAGCCATGACGGTCTATGGGCACCAGCGTCCGGCCAGGGGCGGCAGTCAGCCCCGCGAGAGCTTACTCCTTTCGGTGGTCTCCTCTGCGGTGGCCGCGAGTTGGGCCTTCGCCGCGATGGGCGCGGTGGCGGCACTCGGCGCTCACCTCCTCGGCCTGGACACCTACGCCTCACTGCCTGCGATCACCGCCGCACTGGTGGCGATGGCGACCGGTGGCACCGTCAGCCCATCAGGTGACGTCTCGGCCTTCGGCATTGATGCGGCCGGGGCCCGGGGTGCGATCGGGATCATGCCGCTGGGTGTCTCCTTCGTCGGCGCCCTGGTGCTCGGCTGGCTGTTCGTCAGGCCGCTGCACCGGTTCCCGGTGCTGGTGCCACGGGTGCTGGCGGCGCGGCTGGTCGGCACGGTGGGTGCCTTTCTGGTGCTGCTCGCCGTCGTCGCCTGGTCCGGCAACGGCACCGTGGCCATCAAGCTCGGCTCGCTCACCGGCGGCAGCGGGAGCAGCAGCGGTGGCGGCGGACTGCTGGGCGGGCTGACCGGGCTGATCGGCGGCGCGATCGGCGCCAACACCAACCCCACGGTCGGCTTCAGGGTCGATCTCCTGCCGACCCTGGGCCTGGGGCTGCTGTGGGTGCTGGCGGTCCTGCTGCTGGCGCTGCTGGCGTCCCGCCGCACCCCGCTCCCGCAGGCGTGGGGGCTGCTGACCCGCGCCGTGCGACCGGTGGTGTCCGCGGTGGTGCTGGTGCTGGAGGTCGCGGTGCTGGCCGGGGCGGTGTCCGGGATCGTGGTCGGGCTGAGCGGCAACGGCGGGGCGAAGACCGTGGGCGGGGCGCTGCTCGGCACACCCAACGGGGTCTTCCTCGCGGTGCCGCTGGGCATGGCCGTGCCGCTCACCGGCAAGGCCAGCGGCCCGCTCACCCATTTTCTGCCCTCCCCGGTGAACGAGCTGCTCAAGGGCGGATCCGGGCAGTCGATCACGCTCTCCCGGCTGGCGCAGCTGGACGGACGGGTGTGGCTGCTGCCGGTGTCGGTCGTGCTGATGATGCTGGCGATGGCGGTGCTGGCAGCGGTGCGGACCCCGCGTCCGGTGCTGCCGCAGGACGCGCTGCGCGAGGCGGCGGGGGCGGGGCTGCGGCTGGGGATCGCGCTGGCGGTGACCGTGCCGGTGCTGCTGGGGCTCGGCGCGGTCTCCGTGAACGCCGACCTGTCCGTGTTCGGCTTCTCGGCGATCGGCGCGGGGCTCAGCATCAGCGGGAACCTGCTGCTGGGAGCGGCGCTGGGGCTGGTCGAGGGAGCGGTCATCGGTTTCCTGGGCGCGCTGCTGGTGCGCAGGTTCGCCTCGGCCAAGCGGGTGACCCTGGGCCCGGCACCGGCGCAGCCCTACAGCGGTCTGCCGGACCACACCCCGCCCGCGCCGCCGAGCGGCAACCCCTATGCCTCGGGGCCGCAGCACGACATCGAGCAGCGCGACATCAACCCGTACTCGGGCGGGCCCACCCGCGAGCCTCCCCCGCCGCCGCTTCCACCCGACCGCTGACCTGCGGTGTCCGGCAGGCGGGACGGTGGACTGGGTCTCCAGCCCGGCCCGGTAGCGTGGGTCCCACCATGAGCGCTGAGCCCTCGGCCCCTGCGGCCTCTCCCGTTGAGACCACATCCGCTGCGACCTCTCTCCCGCCCGACACCCGGACCCTGCTCGTCAAGGTGTTCGGCAAGGACCGCCCTGGCATCACCACCGGACTCTTCACGATCCTCGCCGAGTACGACCTGGACGTGGTCGACTTCGAGCAGGTGGTGACGCGGGGCCGGATCGTGCTGTGCGCGCTCGTCACCGCGCCCCGGCTGGAGGGCGAGCTGCGCGCCCATCTGCACCAGTGGGCGGACGGGCAGAAGCTCCAGGCCGAGGTGATCTCCGGGACCGGCGACAACCGCCCGCGCGGCGAGGGCCGGTCCCATGTCACGGTGCTGGGCCATCCGCTGACCGCGTCCGCCGTCGCCGCCCTGAGCGCGCGGGTGACGGCCTGCGGCGGCAATATCGACCGGGTGTTCCGGCTGGCGAAGTACCCGGTGACCGCCGTGGAACTCGCGGTCTCCGGTGTCCCGACCGAGGTGCTGCGGGCCGAGCTGGCCGTGGCCGCGGCGGCGCAGCGGGTCGATGTCGCGGTCGTCCGCTCCGGCCTGCAGCGCCGGGCGAAGCGGCTGGTGGTGATGGACGTCGACTCCACCCTGATCCAGGACGAGGTGATCGAGCTGTTCGCGGCGCACGCCGGCTGCGAGGAGCAGGTCGCCGGGATCACCGAGGCCGCGATGCGCGGCGAGCTGGACTTCGCCGAGTCGCTGCGGGCGAGGGTCGCGCTGCTGGCCGGCCTGGACGCCTCGGTGGTGGCGAAGGTGCGCAGCGAGGTGGTGCTGACGCCGGGCGCACGGACGCTGATCCGCACCCTGAAGCGGCTGGGCTACCAGGTCGCGATCGTCTCCGGCGGGTTCACCCAGGTCACCGATGACCTGGTGGAGCGGCTCGGGCTGGACTACTCGGCGGCCAACACCCTCGAGGTCGAGGACGGGCGGTTCACCGGCCGGGTCGTCGGCGAGATCGTCGACCGGGCCGGGAAGGCACGGATGCTGCGGCGCTTCGCGCTGGAGGCCGGGGTGCCGCTGGAGCAGACCGTCGCCATCGGCGACGGCGCCAACGACCTGGACATGCTGAACGCGGCCGGGCTCGGGGTGGCCTTCAACGCCAAGCCGGTGGTCAGGGAGGCGGCGGACACGGCGGTGAATGTGCCGTTCCTGGACACCGTGCTCTACCTGCTCGGCATCTCCCGCGAAGAGGTCGAGGACGCCGACTGCGGTTCGGATCTCGACGACTGAGGCAGCGGGGCCCGCGAGCCCGACCCGGCCGGACCTGTCCACGGATGCGGGACAGGTCCGGCCTGCGGGGGGGTGGGGTCAGTCCTTGGGTGTGAAGAAGGTGGTGAGGCGGGCGACGCCGGGCTCCAGCGCCTTCCATGGGAGGTCCACGGCCAGCATCGCGATGGCGGCCGTGGGGAACCCGGTGCTGCGGAGCCGGGGCAGGGTGTCCGCCTCGTGCTCCCCGGCGAGGACCTCGGTGAGGCCCTGGACGCCGGGGTTGTGGCCGCACAGCAACACCGTGCCGACGTCCTCGGGGACCTCCTGGAGGACTTCGAGGAGCTGGCCGGGGGCGGCCTCGTAGAGGCGGTCCTCGTACACGGTGCGCGGGCGCACCGGCAGCTCATGGGCGAAGAGCTTCCAGGTCTCCCGGGTGCGCTCGGCGGTGGAGCACAGGGCCAGGTCGGGGATGATGCCGGTACCGGCGAGCCAGCGCCCGGCTGCGGGGGCGTCCTTCCTGCCGCGGTCGGCCAGCGGCCGCTCGTGGTCGGGCACGGATGGCCAGTCGGCCTTGGCGTGTCGGAGGACGATGATCCTGCGGGACGTATCGACGCTCATGCCTGCCAGCTTCGCAGAAAACGGGACAGGCGGTACAGCTCAGCCCATCTTTGCGGCGATGGTCGCGACGATGCTGATGACCACCATGATGCCCGCGATCAGGGCGAACACCTGCAGCAGCTTCTTCTGTCCCCCGGTGGGGTTGGGCTCCAAATAAGGCATGGGGCGAGTGTGCCACCCCAACCTGGGAGCCGGTCAGGCGGGTGGCGCCAGGGCGTCCAGCTCGTCCTCGATCCGGCACGGGCGGGCCGCGCGGCGGCCGACGAAGATCTGTGCGACCAGCAGGACGGCCAGGAAGGCGAGCGGCCCGTGCCAGCCGTGCTCGCGCTGGTAGAGGACGCCGATCAGGACCGGTCCCGGCACCGAGATCAGGTAGCCGAGGCCCTGGGCGAAGGCCGAGAGCCTGGCCACGCCCTCGCCGGTGCGGGAGCGCAGGCCGATCATGGTGAGGGTGAGCGGGAAAGCGGAGTTGGAGAAGCCCGCGAGCACCGCCCAGAGCCAGGGCGCGGCGGCGGGCGCGGCGGCCAGTCCGGTGTAGGCGACGAGGCCGCAGACGCCCAGGACCACGACGATCAGGCCCTGGTCGGGGCGGCGGACCGCCAGCGCGGGGATGGCGAAGGAGAGCGGTGCGCTGACGAGCATGGTGACCGCGAGCAGCACCCCGGACTCGGTGGCGGAGATCCCCGCGTCCTGGAAGATCTGCGGCAGCCAGCCCATGGTGGCGTAGGCGGCCGTGGCCTGCAGCCCGAAGAAGACCGCGAGCGCCCAGGCGGTACGGCTGCGGGTGATCCGGATCCGCGGGCTCTGCGGGCTCTGTTCGGCGGACGGTGCGGCGGCGCTGCGGCGGGTCCGGGACCGCGCGGTGCGGGCGAGCTGCGCCAGCCAGAGGAGCAGGGCGGCGGCCGCCGTGAGCGACCAGGCCCCGAGGCCCATCCGCCAGCTGCCGCCCAGCGCCCCGGCCAGCGGCACTGCGAAGGCGGCCGCGGCGGAGGTGCCCAGTGCCAGGGTCATCGAGTAGAGCCCGGTGACGGCACCGACCCGGTCCGGGAAGTAGCGCTTGACCAGGACCGGCATCAGCACATTGGTGACCGCGATGCCTGCCAGGGCGACGGCGCTGAGCAGGAGGAACACCGCGCTGCCGGGGGCGAGGGCGCGGGCGGCCAGGCCGAGGGTGACCGCGGCCATGCCGGCGCAGACGGTCGCCGAGGGACCGATGCGGCGGGCGAGGGCCGGGGCGAGCAGCCCGAAGACCGCGAAGCAGAGCGACGGCAGCGCGGTGAGGACACCGGCGACGGCGGCGCTCATGTGCAGGCTGACCCGCACCTGGTCGAGCATCGGGCCGAGGGCGGCGACGGTGGGCCGGAGGTTGAAGGCCGTGACGGCGATGGCGACGACGAGCAGCACGCGGGTGTGCCGGGGCACGGGGGCGGGGGAATCGGGTGTCCGGACGGGCGGGGCGGGGCGGGTCTCGGCGGCAGACATGACAGCATCATAGAATGATGGGATGACTTTGTGGGGCGATCCATGTGGCGGCGTCGTAAAGGGAGGATGATGGGTCCACCCGCAGACAAGGAGAGTCCATGGCGCTGACCTCGCCCCGGCGCGAGCCCCTGGCCGACCAGGTGATCGCGCAGCTGCGCACCCAGATCACCTCCGGAGAGTGGCCGGTCGGATCCCGCATCCCGACCGAGGTCGAACTGGTGGAGCAGCTGGGCGTCGCCCGCAACACCGTGCGCGAGGCCGTGAGAGCGCTGGCCCACAACGGGCTGCTGGACATCCGCCAGGGCTCGGGGACCTATGTGCTGGCGACCAGCGAGCTCGCCGGGGTGATGCACCGGCGCTTCGCCCACGCGGACCAGAGCCAGGTGAGCGAGCTGCGGCAGGCGCTGGAGGCCTTCGCCGCCCGGCTGGCCGCCACCCGGCGCACCGACGGCGACCTTCGGCTGCTGGACACCGCCCTGGCCCGCCGCGAGGAGGCCTGGGGCTCCGGCGACGTGGAGGCCTTCGTCCAGACGGACGCCGCCTTCCACCACGCGGTCATGGCCGCCTCCCACAACGAGGTGCTGTCCGCGCTCTACGCCGACCTGGGCGAGGTGATGCGGGCCGAGGTGCGGCACACCGTCGGCCCCGAGCTCACGGCGGACCGCTACATCGGCCACGACCGGATCGTCACCGCGATCCGCGACCGGGACGGCGACGCCGCCTCGGCGGAGTCGAGCGCCGCCCTCCGCGGCTGCAACTGACGGAAGGCCCGCACCCCGTGGGGTGCGGGCCTTCCAGGACAGGCGTCCGGGCGGGCGTCAGGCGCCGATCGCGTGCAGGCCGCCGTCGACGTGCACGATCTCGCCGGTGGTCTTGGGGAACCAGTCGGAGAGCAGGGCCACCACGCCGCGCCCGGCCGGCTCGGGGTCGGTGACGTCCCAGGCCAGCGGGGAGCGGACGTTCCAGGTGTCGGCCAGCTGGTCGAAGCCGGGGATGGACTTGGCCGCCATCGACTTGAGCGGACCGGCCGAGACCAGGTTGCAGCGGATGTGCTGCTTGCCCAGGTCCCGGGCCAGGTAGCGGGAGGTGGCCTCCAGCGCGGCCTTGGCCGGACCCATCCAGTCGTACTGCGGCCAGGCGATGGTCGCGTCGAAGGTCAGGCCGACGACCGAGCCGCCCTCCTCCATCAGCGGGAGGCAGGCCATGGTCAGCGACTTCAGCGAGAACGCCGAGACGTGCACGGCGGTCGCGACCGACTCCCACGGGGTGTTCAGGAAGTTGCCGCCGAGGGCGTCCTGCGGGGCGAAGCCGATGGAGTGGACGACGCCGTCCAGGCCGCCGAGCTCGGCGCGGACCTTCTCGGCCAGGCCGGCCAGGTGCTCGTCATTGGTGACGTCCAGCTCCAGCACCTTGACGGGCCTGGGCAGCTTCTTGGCGATGCGCTCGGTCAGGGTGGGGCGCGGGAACGCGGTGAGGATGATCTCCGCGCCCTGCTCCTGTGCCAGCTTCGCCACCTGGAAGGCGATGGAGGACTCCATCAGCACGCCGGTGACGAGGATGCGCTTGCCCTCAAGGATTCCACTCATGATGGTCAGTGACCCATGCCCAATCCGCCGTCGACGGGAATGACGGCTCCGGTGATGTATGCGGCCTCGTCGGAGGAGAGGAAGCGCACGGTTGAGGCGATCTCGGCCGGGGCGGCGTAGCGGCCCAGCGGGACGCCCGCGACGATCTCGGCGCGGCGCTCGTCGCTGAGCACCGCGGTCATGTCGGTGTCGACGAAGCCGGGGGCGACGACGTTCACGGTGATGTTGCGCGGGCCGAGCTCGCGGGCGAGCGAGCGGGCGAAGCCCACCAGGCCGGCCTTGGAGGCGGCGTAGTTGGCCTGGCCGGGGGAGCCCATCAGGCCGACCACCGAGGAGATCAGCACGATGCGTCCCTTGCGGGCGCGGAGCATCAGCTTGGAGGCACGCTTCACCACGCGGAACGCGCCGGTGAGGTTGGTGTCCAGGACCGAGGTGAAGTCCTCCTCGGTCATCCTCAGCAGCAGGAGGTCCTTGGTGACGCCGGCGTTGGCGACCAGCACCTCCACCGGTCCGTGCTCGGCCTCGACCTGCTTGAAGGCCTGGTCGACCTGGTCGGTGTCGGTGATGTCGCACTTCACGCCGAGCAGCCCCTCCGGCGGCTCCCCCGAGCGGTAGGTGACGGCGACCTTGTCGCCCGCCTCGGCGAAGGCGCGGGCGATGGCGAGGCCGATGCCCCGGTTGCCTCCGGTGACGAGTACCGAGCGGCTCAAAGGTCCACCCCTCTCTGCTGGGTGCTGCTGGGTGACGTGCGGTTGGCGGAAGTGGCCAGCGCATGTGTACGCAGGGCGACGCTATCCGCACCGGAGGTGGGCGGGCGAATCGGCCACCGACAGTGGAAACGGCCGCCAACTGTGGGCTTCCCACAGGAGACAGCCGGGCGGCACGACGGCAGAACGGCAGAAGGCCCGGCACCTTGGTGCCGGACCTTCTGCCATTCCGAGTAGCGGGGACAGGATTTGAACCTGCGACCTCTGGGTTATGAGCCCAGCGAGCTACCGAGCTGCTCCACCCCGCGTCGTTGTGTCCTTACCGTACCCCGCCCGCGGCCAGGAAAGCGAATCAGTTGTGCGTGCTGGGCAGACGGCGCGCAAGAAGGCAGGATGCGAAGCGGTGCCCGCACCCGGACACCGCCCCACATCCACGGAGGAGCTCGATGCCGGACACACCCGCGTCCCTCGATCCCACGTTCCTGGCGCTGCCGCTGCGAAACCTCGCCGACGCCGCCCTCTCCCGCGCCCGCGCCCTGGGCGCCGGCCACGCCGACTTCCGACTGGAGCGGGTACGCAGCGCATCCCTGCGCCTGCGCGACGCCCGGCCCTCGGGGACCTCGGACAGCCTGCAGCTCGGCTATGCCGTACGGGTCGTCCTGAACGGCGCGTGGGGATTCGCGGCCGGGGTCGACCTGACCCCCGAAGGAGCCGCCCGCGTGGCCGAGCAGGCCGTTGCCGTGGCCCGGATCTCGGCCGGGATCAGCACCGCCGCCGGCGCCGAGGACCTCGTCGAGCTGGCCGAGGAGCCGGTCTACGGGGACGTCAGCTGGGTGTCCTCGTACGAGGTCAACCCCTTCGAGGTGCCCGACGCCGAGAAGGCCGCGCTGCTCGCCGAGTGGAGCAGCCGACTGCTGGGCGCCCAGGGGGTGTCCCATGTGACGGCCTCGCTGCTCTCGGTCCAGGAGAACAAGTTCTACGCCGACACGGCGGGAACGATCACGACCCAGCAGCGGATCAGGCTGCACCCCGACCTCGAAGCCGTGTCGGTGGACGAGAAGACCGGCGCGTTCGACTCGATGCGCACCCTGGCCCCGCCGGTCGGCCGCGGCTGGGAGTACCTGACCGGCACCGGCTGGGACTGGGATGCGGAACTGGCCGAGCTGCCGGTCCTGCTGGCCGAGAAGATGAAGGCCCCGAGTGTCGCGGCGGGCCGCTACGACCTGGTCGTGGACCCGTCCAACCTGTGGCTGACGATCCATGAGTCCATCGGCCACGCCACCGAACTGGACCGCGCGCTCGGCTACGAGGCGGCCTACGCAGGCACCTCCTTCGCGACCTTCGACAAGCTCGGCAGCCTGCGCTACGGCTCCGACGTCATGCACGTCACCGGGGACCGCACCACCGAGCACGGCCTGTCGACCATCGGCTACGACGACGAGGGCGTGCGGACGCAGTCCTGGGACCTCATCAAGGACGGCACCCTGGTCGGCTACCAGCTGGACCGGCGGATGGCGAAGCTCCAGGGCCTGGGCCGCTCCAACGGCTGCGCCTTCGCGGACTCCCCCGCGCACGTCCCGGTCCAGCGGATGGCGAACGTGTCGCTGCAGCCGGCCGCGGACGGCCCCGACACCGCCGGGCTGATCGCCGGGGTCGAGAACGGGATCTATGTCGTCGGCGACCGCTCCTGGTCCATCGACATGCAGCGCTACAACTTCCAGTTCACCGGGCAGCGCTTCTTCACCATCAGGAACGGCAGGCTCGCCGGCCAGGTCAAGGACGTCGCCTACCAGGCCACCACCACCGACTTCTGGGGCTCGATGGAGGCCGTCGGCGGCCCGGAGACCTATGTCCTCGGCGGCGCCTTCAACTGCGGCAAGGCGCAGCCGGGCCAGGTCGCGGCGGTCTCGCACGGCTGCCCCTCCGCCCTGTTCCGCTCCGTCAACGTGCTCAACACCCAGCAGGAGGCGGGTCACTGATGAACCCTCATGAGATCGTCGAGCGTGCGCTCGCCCTGTCCCGCACCGACGGCTGCGTGGTCATCGCCGACGAGGAGTCGAGCGCCAACCTGCGCTGGGCGGGCAACTCGCTCACCACCAACGGGGTGACCCGGGGCCGCACCCTCACCGTGATCGCCACCGTGGACGGCAAGCAGGGCACCGCCGCCGGGGTCGTCTCGCGCGAGGCGGTCACCGCGGACGACCTGGAGTCGCTGGTGCGGGCCGCCGAGGCGGCCGCGCGCGAGGCGGGACCGGCGGAGGACGCCCAGCCGCTGGTGGAGCCGTCGGCCGCGGCGTCGGCCGACTTCACCTCCGCGCCCGCCGAGACCTCCATCGACGTCTTCCGCTCCTTCGCCCCGGCGCTCGGCGAGTCCTTCGCCCGGGCGCAGAAGAGCGGCCGGCTGCTCTACGGCTTCGCGAACCACATGGTGACGTCGAGCTACCTCGGCACCTCCACCGGTCTGCGGCTGCGCCACGACCAGCCGACCGGGACGCTGGAGCTCAACGCCAAGACCGCCGACCTCGGCGCCTCCGCCTGGGCGGGCGCGGCGACCCGCGACTTCACCGACGTCGACCCGGTCGCGCTGGAGGAGGAGCTGGCGCAGCGGCTCGGCTGGGCCGAGCGGAAGATCGACCTGCCGGCCGGGCGCTACGAGACGCTGCTGCCGCCCACGGCGCTCGCGGACCTGATGGTCTACATGTCCTGGTCCTCCGGCGGCCGTGACGCGGCGGAGGGCCGCACCGTCTTCTCCAGGCCCGGAGGGGGCACCCGGGTCGGGGACCGGCTCTCGCCGCTGCCGCTGCGGATGTACAGCGACCCCTCCTACCCGGGCCTGGAGGCCGCGCCGTTCGCGCTCGCCCACGCCTCGGGCGAGGACTCCTCGGCCTTCGACAACGGACTGCCGCTGGCGCCCACCGACTGGATCAGGGACGGCGAGCTGGCCAACCTGAGGACGACCCGCCACTCCGCCGGGCTGACCGGCCTGCCGGTCCGGCCGGGCGTCGACAACCTCATCCTTGAAAGTACCGGTCTCGACGGAGGCGGCAGCGCCTCCATGGAGGAGATGGTCGCCAGGACCGAGCGCGGGCTGCTGCTGACCTGCCTGTGGTATATCCGCGAGGTGGACCCGGCGACGCTGCTGCTCACCGGGCTCACCCGGGACGGCGTCTACCTGGTGGAGGACGGCGAAGTGAAGGGGGCGGTCAACAACTTCCGCTTCAACGAGTCGCCGGTGGACCTGCTGAACCGGATCACCGAGGTCGGCCGCACCGAGCGCTGCCTGCCGCGCGAGTGGGGCGACTACTTCACGCGGGCGGCGATGCCGCCGGTGCGGGTGTCGGACTTCAACATGAGCTCGGTCAGCCAGGCCTCCTGACCGGCCGTCCGTGACGCGTGAACGGTGCCGGGGCACCTGGGGAGAGGCGCGGGAGAAATCCCGCGAAACCGGGTGCCCCGCCATCGATGGGTCCCGGGCCCCGGCGTACGGTGACGGCATGGGGTTGTTGAAGGGCAGGGCCACGGGCCGGGTCAAGGCCGTACGGATCACCGGCGCGAGGTCGAGCCTCACCGAGGACGTCCGGGGGCGGCAGCGCCGCTACATGGTGTCCATGGCGGTGCGCACCCTCTGCGTGATCCTGGCGATCGTCCTCTGGAGCGAGTCCCGCGTGATCGCGGTGATCGCCCTGGTCGGCGGGACTCTGATCCCCTATCTGGCCGTGGTCTACGCGAACGCCGGCCGCGAGAACGCCCCCGGCCTGCCGGACACCTTCGTCGGCCACCAGCCGCCGCCGATGGTCGGCCCCGGGCCGGTCGTCCCGCCGCAGAGTCCCGCTCCCACGGCGAACCCGCAGCCTTAGGAGAGTCTTAAGAGAACCTCAACATGATTCCTGTCGTTCTGAGGTTCGCGACCCCCACATGCGTGCAATACTGCCTACGCGCTCCGCATCCCCCGTCGGAGTGACGGACCGATGCCGGGCAGCTCCCCCCGTGGCTGCCCGGCGTCGCCACGTCCGGGTCTGTCGGCCCCAGCAGCGATACTTCAGACATGAGCACCGAGATCGCGCACTGTTCCGCCAAGGGCTGCCGCCAACCCGCGGTTTGGGTCCTGGCCTGGAACAACCCCAAGCTGCACACCCCCGAGCGCCGCAAGACCTGGCTGGCCTGCGAGGAGCACCGCGAGCACCTGTCCCAGTTCCTGGACCTGCGCGGATTCCTCAAGGACGTGGTGGCGTTCGCGGATTGGGAGGCTCCCGGGTCGGCGGGCTAGCCGCCGATGGCGGACATCGGGCGCTCGGGCTGGGCGAACTCGGGGCTGTCGATGCCCGCCCCGGCCTTCTTGCCCCACATCGCGGCCCGCCACAGGTCCGCCAGCGCCGCGTCGTCCGCGCCGTCGCGCAGGGCGGTGCGCAGGTCCGTCTCGCCGGTGGCGAACAGGCAGTTGCGGATCTGCCCGTCGGCGGTGAGCCGGGTGCGGTCGCAGGCCCGGCAGAAGGGGCGGGTGACACTGGCGATGACGCCGACGCGGGCGGGCCGGCCGTCGGCGGTGGTCCACCCTTCGACGAACCAGCGTTCGGCGGGGGCCGTGCCCCGGCGGTCGTCGGGCTCCGGCGTCAGTGTGAAGCGCTCGCCGAGGCGGTCCAGGATCTCCTCGGCGGTGACCATGAGCGCGCGGTCCCAGCCGTGCTGGGCGTCCAGCGGCATCTGCTCGATGAAGCGCAGCTCGTAGCCGTGCTCCAGGCACCAGCCGAGCAGGTCGGCGGCCTCGTGGTCGTTGACGCCGCGCATCAGCACGGTATTGATCTTCACCGGGCGCAGTCCGGCGGCCTCGGCGGCGGCCAGTCCGGCGACCACGTCCTGCAGCCGGTCGCGCCGGGTCAGGGTGTGGAAGCTCTCCCGGTCCAGGGTGTCCAGGGAGACATTGACCCGGTCGAGTCCGGCGTCGCGCAGAGCGGTGGCGGTGCGGGCCAGGCCGAGGCCGTTGGTGGTCAGCGACAGCTCGGGGCGGGGTTCGAGCTGCGCGCAGGCCGCGACGATGCCGACCACGCCGGGCCGGATCAGCGGCTCGCCCCCGGTGAAGCGCACCTCGGTCACGCCCAGGTCGGTGACGGCGATCCGCACCAGGCGGACGATCTCCTCGTCGGTCAGCAGCTTCGGCTTGGCGAGCCACTGCAGACCCTGCTCGGGCATGCAGTAGGTGCACCGCAGATTGCAGCGGTCGGTCAGCGAGACCCGCAGATCGACTGCGCGGCGCCCGAATGTGTCGATCAGCACGGCATCCACCTCCCCTGTTGACCTTCAGCCTAGTCGGATCTTTGTCGATGAATGCCTGAGGCGATTGGTCGCACCGGGCCGCTACCCGCGAGGGGTTCCCGTCGTTTTCAGGGGGAAGCCCTTCACCCGTCGGTCCGACCCTCTCCGACACCCTGCGGAGGCATGACATGCCCACGCCCAAAACTGGCCCCTTCCCGGCTCCCGGCAGGCGTCCCTTCGGTTCGGTCCGGCTCTCCGGGCCGATCCCCGCGGCTCCCCCGCCGACCACCGGACGCCTGCTCCCGCCCGACTGGCGGCCCGGACCCCGCGCCCGGCTGCCCCTGCTCGACCTCCGGGCGCTGCGCCGGGCCGAGCGCCGGTGACCCCGGGCGGCCATGGCCGCGCCGTCCCGTCCAGATGGCGGATCTCACCCGGCCGTCCTCTTCCACCCGGCTTGTGATCTTGGAATTATGGGCGCTCCCGACCACTGGAAGTGACCCGCACCCATGCCAGAACCCGCCGCGCCGCTCGCCGGCATCCTGGTGGCGGACTTCAGCCGGGTGCTCGCCGGTCCGCTGGCCACCGCCACCCTCGCCGACCTCGGTGCGACCGTGGTCAAGGTCGAGCGCCCCGGCAGCGGTGACGACACCCGCTCCTGGGGTCCCCCGTTCGTGGAGGGCACCGCCGCCTACTTCGACGCCGCCAACCGCAGCAAGCAGGGCATCACCCTGGACCTGGGCGACCCCGGCGACGCCGGGGCCGCCCGCGAACTGGCCCGGCGTGCCGACGTCCTGGTGGAGAACTTCCGCCCCGGGGCGCTCACCCGCCACGGCCTGGACCACGCCGCACTGCGGGCCGCCAACCCCGGCCTGGTGTACTGCTCGATCACCGGTTTCGGCTCCGGCAGCGCCCTCCCCGGCTACGACTTCGTGGTCCAGGCGGTCGGCGGGCTGATGAGCATCACCGGCCCGGCCGGAGGCGACCCGCACAAGGCCGGGGTCGCCCTGGTGGACGTACTGGCGTCCAAGGACGCGGTGACCGCGATCCTGGCCGCACTGCGCCACCGCGACCGCACCGGCGAGGGCCAGCTGGTGGAGGTGAACCTGCTCTCCAGCCTGCTCGGCTCGCTCGCCAACCAGGCCTCCGGCTACCTCGCCACCGGTCGCGCTCCGAGGGCCATGGGCAACCAGCACCCCAGCATCGCCCCCTACGAGACCCTGCGCTGCGGCCCGGACGGCACCGGGCTGCTGGCCGTCGCCTGCGGCAACGACGGCCAGTTCCGCGCCCTGGCCGGGGCCCTGGGGATCCAGGAGCTCGCCGCGCAGCCCCGCTTCGCGACCAATCCGGAGCGGGTGCGCAACCGTCCGGCGCTGGTCGCGGCCCTGGAGGCCGCGCTCTGCGCCCGCGACGCCGCCGACTGGCAGCACCTGCTCACCGCGGTCGGCATCCCCTGCGGTCCGGTCAACGACCTGGCCGGGGCGTTCGCCCTGGGCGCCGAACTCGGCCTGGACCCGGTCGCCGGGGTCGGCGAGGGCCGGGTCCCCCAGGTCCGCAGCCCGCTGCGGCTGTCCGCCACCCCGGTCCGCCCACCGGTCGCGCCGCCGCGACTGGGCGAGCACAACGACGCCCTGCGCGCCTGGCTGGCCGGCCCCGACGACACTCCCCCACCCACCCTGACCGGCGATGATGATGAGGTACTGCGATGACCAAGAGCGCCCTCGACCCGCGCGACCCGCTGGGCTTCGACGAGCTGCTGGACCCCGAGGAACTGGCCGTCCGCGACACCGTCCGCGACTGGTGCAACGACCGGGTCATGCCCCACATCGCCGACTGGTACGAGCGCGGCGAGCTCACCGAGATCCGCGAGCTGGCCCGCGAGCTGGGCTCCATCGGCGCGTTCGGCATGCACCTGGAGGGCTACGGCTGCGCGGGCGCGACCGCCGTCCAGTACGGGCTGGCCTGCCTGGAGCTGGAGGCCGCCGACTCCGGGCTGCGGTCCCTGGTCTCGGTGCAGGGCTCGCTGGCCATGTACGCGATCCACCGCTGGGGCTCGGAGGAGCACAAGCAGCGCTGGCTCCCCGGCATGGCCGCCGGAGAGATCATCGGCTGCTTCGGCCTGACCGAGCCCGACATCGGCTCCGACCCGGCGTCGATGCGCACCCACGCCAAGCGCGAGGGCACCGACTGGGTCCTGGACGGCCGCAAGATGTGGATCACCAACGGCTCGGTGGCCGGGGTCGCCGTGGTCTGGGCGCAGACCGACGAGGGCATCCGCGGATTCGTCGTCCCCACCGACGCCGAGGGCTTCTCCGCCCCCGAGATCAAGCACAAGGCCTCGCTGCGCGCCTCGGTCACCAGCGAGCTGGTGCTGGACGGCGTCCGGCTGCCCGCCGACGCGGTGCTGCCCGAGGTCCGCGGCCTCAAGGGCCCGCTCAGCTGCCTCAACCAGGCCCGCTACGGCATCGTCTGGGGGGCGCTCGGCGCCGCCCGCAGCTGTCTGGAGGCCGCCCGCGAGTACAGCATCTCCCGCGAGCAGTTCGGCCGGCCGATCGGGGCGTTCCAGCTGACCCAGGCCAAGCTCGCCGACATGTCACTGGAGCTCAACAAGGGCCTGCTGCTGGCCATGCACCTGGGCCGCCGGATGGACGCCGGGACGCTGCGCCCCGAGCAGGTCAGCTACGGCAAGCTGAACAATGTGCGCGAGGCCATCGAGATCGCCCGCACCTCGCGGACGATCCTGGGCGCCAACGGCATCAGCTTCGAGTACCCGGTGATGCGCCACGCGGCGAACCTGGAGAGCGTGCTCACCTACGAGGGCACCGTGGAGATGCACCAGCTGGTCATCGGCCAGGCACTGACCGGGCAGTCCGCTTTCCGGTAGGGCGCGGCCGGGAACCTGTCCCGCTGTCCGGGGCAGGTTCCCGGCCGGTCCGGCGTCAGAAGGTGATCTTCACCTTCAGCGCCGTCCGCTCGTCCATCGCGCGGTAGCCGCCGGGCACGCCGTCCAGGTCCACCGTCGAGTCGAAGACCGGCGCGGGGTCGATCTTCCCGGAGAGCACATCGGCCAGCAGCTCGGGGATGTAGGCGCGGGCCGGGGCGACCCCGCCGCGCAGGGAGACGTTGCGGCCGAACATCTGGCCGATGTCCACGCCCGCGCTGCCTCCGTGCGGGACGCCGACATAGCCCACGCCGCCGCCGTCGCGGGTGATGGAGATCGCCGTCCGCATGGACTCCTCGGTGCCCACCGCCTCCAGCACCGCGTGCGCGCCCACACCGCCGGTCAGCGCGTGGACGGCCTCGATGGCCTCCTCGCCGCGCGCGGGGACGACGTCGGTCGCGCCGAACTTCTCCGCGATCGCGGTGCGGTCCGCGTGCCGTCCCAGCGCGATGATCCGGTCCGCGCCCAGGCGCTTGGCGGCGAGCACGCCGCACAGGCCCACCGCGCCGTCCCCGACCACGGCCACCGTGGAGCCGGGGCGCACCCCGGCGGCGAGGGCGGCGTGGTGGCCGGTCGCCATCACGTCGGACAGCGCCAGCAGCGAGGTGAGCAGATTGCCGTCGGAGGCGGCGTCCTTGGGCAGCCGCACCAGCGTCCCGTCGGCGAAGGGGACCCTGACCGCCTCGCCCTGGCCGCCGTCGGACCCGGGGCTGCCCCAGAACCCGCCGTGCGGGCAGGAGGTCTGCAGACCCTCGCGGCAGAACTCGCACACCCCGTCCGACCAGACGAAGGGGGCGACCACCAGGTCGCCGACCCTGACGTCGCGCACCTCCGCACCGACCTCCTCGACCACGCCGAGGAACTCGTGCCCGATCCGCTGCCCGGGTTCACGGGCCGCCACGCCCCGGTAGGCCCACAGGTCGCTGCCGCAGATACAGGCGAGGACGGTGCGGACCACCGCGTCGGTGGGCTTGCGGACGGCCGGGTCGGGGACCTCCTCGACGCGGATGTCGTTGGGGCCGTGGATGACGGTGGCGCGCATGAAATCTCATCTCTCGGGACGATGGTCACAAGCCAGGACAATCCCCGGCCCCAGCCTATTCCCGCCGGTCCGCGACCGCCCCGGGCCGCGGGCGGGGGCCGCGCCACCGAAGGGGGACCGGTGGGCGCGGGGTGTCAGGGGCTGCCCGTAGTCTGGGTCACCATGGAAACGAGCACGGACGAGCGCACGACCGCTCACCCCTACCCTGCGGGCGGCTGGGCGGTGGTCGACGTCGAGACCACCGGCCTGGGCAGGACCGACCGGGTGGTGTCGGTGGGCGTCTACCGGCTCGACCCGCAAGGGTCGGTGCTCGACCACTGGTACACGCCGGTGAACCCCGGGCGCGACCCGGGCCCGGTGTGGATCCACGGGCTCACCAGCGACGTGCTCAAGGACGCGCCGACCTTCCCGGAGATCGCCGAGGAGCTGTCCGCGCAGCTGGCGGGACGGGTGCTGGTGGCCCACAACGCGCTGTTCGACTGGTCGATGATCTCCCGCGAGTACGTCAGGATGGGCGGCCGGGTGCCCGTGGAGCAGCGGCTGTGCACCATCGTGCTGGCCCGCGACCTGCGGCTGCCGCTGGCGAACCACAAGCTGGGGACGCTGGCCGGCCACTTCGGCGTGGTCCCGCGCCAGGCCCACCACGCGCTGGACGACGCCCGGGTCCTGGCGGAGGTGTTCCGGCCGAGCCTGCGGATGGCCGTGGAGGCGGGGCTGCCGCTGCCGCTGACCCCGTGCGTGCATCCGGTGGACCTGGGCGAGGACGAGCCGGCGGTCGGCTCCGCCGGCCTGGTCCCGGCCGCCCGGGGCGCGGGCTGGAGCCCGTACCGCCCGGCCCGGCGCAGGCCCGCCTGCCCCTACCCCAACCCCGGGCGCTGGGAGCAGGAGAGCCCGCTGGTGCAGGGGATGCGGGTGGCGATCAGCGGGGACACCGCGACCGACCGCGAGATGCTGGAGGACCGGCTGACCGAGGCCGGGCTGCATGTCGCGGGCTCGGTGAGCAGCCGCACCAGCCTGCTGGTCACCAATGAGCCCGGCGGCTGGACGACCAAGGTCCGGCGGGCCCGGCAGCTGGGCACGCCGATCGTGGACGAGGCGGCGTTCCTCCAGTTGCTGCGCGCGGTCGCCCCGCAGGAGTGACCCGGCGAGGGTGAGCAAAAGGGGCAGAGGTAACGTCATCACGTGCTCCGCATCCTGCTGACCCGGCGCTGGGTAATCCTGACTCTGGTCTTCGCCACCCTGATCCCGACGATGGTCGAGCTCGGCTTCTGGCAGTTTCACCGCTACCAGCAGACCAACCGCAGCAACGAGCTGATCAACGCCAATGTCTCGGCGCCGACGGTCCCGTTCGAGTCGCTGTCGCACCCGGGCGCGACCGTGCCCGGCGATCTGATCTACCGACAGGTCACCGCGACCGGCCGTTACGACGCCGCGCACCAGTTCGTGGTCTGGAACCGGACCGACACCTCCGGCGACATCATGGGCTTCTACCTGGTCACGCCGCTGATCATGGCCAACGGCGACGCGGTGCTGGTGAACCGGGGCTGGGTCGCGCCGAACAGCGTCAACGGCACGGCCTTCCCAGCCGTGCCGGCGACACCCACCGGGACGGTGACCGTCGTGGGGCGGCTGCGCCCGGACGAGACCCAGGCCTCGACCGGCATCCACAACGTCGGCGGTCTGCCTCCGCACCAGTTCATGCTGATCAACAGCGAACAGCAGGAGAAGGCCCTGTCCGAGCCGGTGGTCGCGGGCTACATGGACCTGATGACGACCAGTCCGTCGATCCCCGCAGCCGACACCGCGCAGCAGGTCCCCGGGCCCAACGCCGACAACGACAGCAACAGCGACGACGACGCGGTCGTCGGCAAGGGCGTGCACCTGCCCTACGCGGTCCAGTGGTGGCTGTTCGCGCTGATGGTCCCGATCGGCTGGTGGACGCTGTTCCGACGGGACGTCAGGGACCAGCGGCTGGGCGTGGGCAGGACGGCCACCAGCCCCGACGGCGCCCCGGTCAAGAAGATGACCGTGGAGGAGTACCTGGCGGAGCGGCGCGCGGCAGCCGCCGAGGAGGCCGCCCGGACGACCGGCGATGCCGACACCCCGGCCGAGTCCGCACCGGTCGCTGTCGGCAAGGAGTAGCGTCGGGGCGAGTTGGAGCCCGCCTCACCCTGGGAAAGGGATCGCACCGTGCCCGGACGTATCGAGGACTACGCCCTCATCGGAGATCTGCAGACCGCCGCCATGGTCGGCCGTGACGGTTCGATCGACTGGTTGTGCCTCCCCCGCTTCGACTCCCCCAGCTGCTTCGCCGCCCTGCTCGGCGACGACGAGCAGGGCCACTGGCGGCTGGCCCCGGTCGGGGCCGAGCTCTGCACCAGCCGCAGCTACCAGGGCGACAGCCTGGTCCTGGAGACCGTCTGGGAGACCCCGACCGGATCGGTCAAGGTCATCGACTTCATGCCGCAGCGGGACCGGACCCCGGACGTGATGCGCATCGTCGAGGGCCTGTCCGGCACCGTCGACATGCGGGGCCGGCTGCGGCTGCGCTTCGACTACGCGCGGGTGGTCCCGTGGGTGCGCCGCACCGGGCACCACCGGGTCGCGGTGGCGGGCCCCGACTCGGTGTGGCTGCGCCACGACCCCTCGGTGCACACCTACGGCAAGGACCTGTCGACGGTGTCGGAGTTCACCGTGAACTCCGGGGAGCGGGTCTCCTTCATACTGAGCTGGCTGCCCTCGCACCACACCTCTCCGCCGCGCCAGAACGCGGAGCGGTCACTGCGGGAGACGCTGACCGCCTGGCACGAGTGGGCGGAGACCTGCCGGTACCAGGGCCCCTACCGCGATGCGGTGATGCGCTCGATGGTGATCCTCAAGGCGCTGACCTACGAGCCGACCGGCGGCATGGTCGCCGCCGCGACGGCCGCGCTGCCCGAGGAGATCGGCGGCGAGCGCAACTGGGACTACCGCTTCTGCTGGCTGCGCGACTCCACCATGACCCTGTCCGCGCTGCTGCGCGGGGGATTCCACACCGAGGCCGCGGCCTGGCACTCCTGGCTGCTGCGCGCCATCGCCGGAGACCCGGCGGACCTGCAGACCATGTACGGGGTGGCCGGGGAGCGACGGCTGCCGGAGATCATCGCCGACTGGCTCCCCGGCTACGAGGGCTCCGCGCCGGTGCGGTTCGGCAACGCCGCCGTGGACCAGCTGCAGCTGGACGTCTACGGAGAGGTCATCGACACCCTGCACATGGCCACCGAGGCGGGCATTCCCATGGAGCGCCATGTCTGGGGCCTGGTGCGCGCCCTGATGACCTTCCTGGAGCGCCACTGGAACGAGCCGGACGAGGGCCTGTGGGAGGTCCGCGGCGGGCGGCGGCACTTCGTCCACTCCAAGGTGATGAGCTGGGTGGCCTTCGACCGGGCGGTGAAGATGGCCGCGTCCACCGGCCATCCCGCGCCGGTGGAGCGCTGGTGCGCGATCCGCGACATGATCCACGCCGAGGTGTGCGAGCAGGGCTTCGACGCGGCGCTGGGCTCGTTCACCCAGTACTACGGCGGCAAGGAGCTGGACGCCTCGACCCTGTTCGTGGTGAAGACCGGCTTCCTGCCGCCGGACGACCCCCGGGTGATCGGCACCGTGGAGGCGGTCAGGGACCGGCTCGACCACGGCGGCTTCATCCTCCGCTACTCGACCGGGCAGGACGAGGATTCGCAGGTGGACGGGCTGCAGGGCGAGGAGGGCGCCTTCCTCGCCTGCTCGTTCTGGCTGGTGGACGCGCTGGTGGCGATCGGCTCCGTGGACGAGGGCCGGGCGCTGTTCGAGCGGGTGGCGGCGATCGCCAACGACCTGGGCATGATCTCCGAGGAGTGGGACCCCAAGGCGGGCCGCCAACTCGGCAACACCCCGCAGGCGTTCACCCATGTCGCACTGATCAACACGGCCTTCGCGCTGGACGAGGCGGGCCGGTAGCCCCGCCTCGGGGGCGGCGCAGCCTCACCGCACCCGGCTCACCCGGCCGCCCTCGACCTGGATCCGGGCGTCGACGGGGAGGTCGGCCAGACCGGAGGAGGCGCGGGCGCGGGCCAGCGGCCCGGCGCCGAGCGCCGCCAGCACCGGGCCGGGAGCGGTGCCGGGGCCGAGGGTGAGCACCATCCGGGCGCGGGGCCTGCGGGCGTTCCCCAGCATCCGGACCCGGGCCCGGATGACCCCGGGGAGCTGCCCGGCCTCGGTGGCGACGGCTCGGGCGAGCGCCTCGCCGCGGACCCGGGTGCCGGTCAGGTCCGGGATCGGCAGGTCGCCGGCCGCGCCCCGGCCCAGCTGCGCGAGCAGCCACCACAGGGCCAGCAGCACGCAGACGGTGAGCCCGCCGAGGACCACCGGCCACCACCAGGAGGTGCCCGTCCAGCGGGTGCGCGCGGTGGCGCTCAGCACCGACTGGTGCGGGTCGGTCAGCGGCCACCCGGCGGGCAGGTGCAGATGCAGGCGGCGGTCCAGGTCGAGGCCGCCGATCAGCAGCAGCACCCCTCCGCCGAGGAGGACCGCCCCGGCGACGGCCAGCAGGGTGCGGTTCAGCGCCGAACGCGTCATCGGGCCCCCCGGACCTTGACGTTGACCGTCGGCGGACGGACCAGGCCCAGCCGCTCGCGCTCCGCCGACAGCACGGTGACCAGGGCCTCGCGCGCCTCCTCGTGCGCGCCGAAGCGGACCCACGCCCTGATGGAGGCCCTGCGGCGGCCGACCCTGACCCTGGCACCGCTGACGCCGGGCACCTCCAGGGTGGCGCGGTGCAGCATCGCGGCGGCGGAGCGGCGGTCCAGGACCGCGCCGACCCCCCTGGTCCCGGAGGCGGACATGGTCAGCAGGCGGCGCAGTCCGGGGGTGGACGCCAGGACCAGCAGCCACAGCCCGAGGACGCAGCCGACCGCCGCGGCGGCGATCACCCACGGGCTGTTCAGGGTGTGGTCGGCCAGCGTGTCGGTGATCCGGATCCGCCACCCGTGGGCCCGGTGGCCGGTGCGGATGTAGACCTCCTCGTAGAGCACCGGTCCGGCCAGGCAGAGCGACAGCAGGGCGGTGGCGGCGGCCGCGTTGCGGCGGGAGGACCAGGGGCGCCGGGGACGCGCCCCGCCGGCGGCCGCTTCGGCGGCGGGCGCGGGCGCGGTGGCGGCAGTGGTCACTGGAGCCCTCCGGGCGGTCCCGGGGGGACCAGTCGTTCGACGACCAGCGCGACCCTGGGGCGCTCGGCCCCGGCCAGCTGCTCGATCCGGCTGACGACCCGGCTGTGGACCTCGGCGCTCACCGCCGCGATGTCGACCGGATAGGGCAGGTCCAGGCCCAGGCGCACGCTGACCCCGCGCCTGCCCTGGCCCGCGGAGGCGCGGGGAGACCTGAGCACCCGGTCCTCGTCCCGGCCTGACAGCGCCTCGGTGGCCGCACGGGCCGCGATCCTGGCCAGGACCCGGTCGGCGATCCGGGTGCCGCCCCGGTCGGCCGGGGCGGGCAGGGGCACGGAGCCGGCCGTCATCCTCGCTTCCGCTCCGAGACCCTGATGAAGTCCCCGAGCTCAAGATCGCCCTCCAGCAGCCGTCCCACCACGAAGCCGACCGCGCCCAGCGCGGCGACCAGCAGGAAAGCGGCGAAGCCGCCGAAGTAGCCCGCGAAACCGAGGGCCATTCCGACGATCAGGCCGATGAGGGGCAGCGTCACTGCACCCTGCTCTCGGTCGGCTCGTCGTCGTCCGAGTCGTCCGGCAGATGGACGTCATTGACGGCGATATTGACCTCGACGACCTGGAGCCCGGTGGACCGCTCGACCGCCTCGATCACATGGCTGCGGACGGTACTGGCGACTTTGTGGATCGGCACGCCGTACTCGACGATCAGATCGATGTCGAGTGCGGCCTGCTTCTCGCCGACCTCCGCTTTCACTCCCTTGCCCATACCGGATTTGCCGCCGGGAACGCGTTCGCGCACCGCGCCGAATCCCCGGGAACCACTGCCGAGGGCGTGGATGCCGTCAACCTCCCTGGCCGCCATTCCGGCGATCTTCTCGACCACCCCGACCGCGATGGTGGTCCGGCCGCGCTCGGCGCTGTGCGGAACGTGTCCGGGCTCCCCGGGGCCGGGCTTGGGGGGTGTCGGTTTGGCGATGTCGGTCATCTGGGCTCCCTGTGGGCCGGTGACGGCGTCACCGCCACCCTAGGAGCGGCGGTGCGGGCCCACGAGGCGAGCACGCCGAACGGGTGACGCCCGGCAGTCCGACCACTCGCCGGCCGACGCTCCGGCCGTCCGAACTACTCCAGCAGCCCGGCCAGGTCCGCGAGCCGGCGCAGCTGGGCGGCGCGCTCGGCGGCCTGCTGCTGCTCGTGGCTGCGGGCGGGCGCCCCCTGGAGCAGCGCCTTGGTCTCCACCAGCGCGTCACGGGGGGCGGCGAGCAGGGCGGCGCCGAGGTCGGTCGCGGTGGCGTCGAGGTCGGCGGCCGGGACGGCGATGTTCGCCAGGCCGATGCGGACGGCCTCCTCGGCCTGGACCCAGCGCCCGGTGCCGCAGATCTCCAGGGCGCGGGCCGGGCCGACCAGGTCGACCAGCGGCTTGGTCCCGGCGAGGTCGGGGACCAGTCCGAGGGAGGTCTCGCGCATCGCGAACTGCACGTCGTCGGCGCAGACCCGCAGGTCGCAGGCGAGCGCCAGCTGGAACCCGGCGCCCACGGCATGGCCCTGGACGGCCGCGATGCTCAGCAGGTCGGGGCGGCGCCACCAGGTGAACGCCTCCTGGTAGCCGGCGATGACGGCGTCGCCCTCGTCGCCCTTGGCCAGGTCGATCAGCGAGCGCTCACCGGGGATCCCCTCGGGCGTGAACGCGGCCCGGTCGAGCCCGGCGGAGAAGGACACGCCCTCGGCGCGCAGCAGGACCAGCCGGACGCTGCCGGGCAGGGCGCGCCCGATGGCGGCCAGTGCCCGCCACAGCGCGGGCGACTGGGCGTTGCGGCGCTCGGGGCGGCACAGGGTCACGGTCGCGACGGCGTCCTCGACCTGGAGCCGCACACCCGCGTGCTCCCACTCGGAGGGGTCGGCGCCGGGGCCCGACTGCATGGTGTGGGCAGGACTGGACACGATGACCTCCGGCAGCGGTAGGGAAACTAAGCTACTGAAGGGTAACCGCTGGCACACGACGATCGGCGGCCGGGTGGGAGGCCGGAGGACCCGACCGCTCCCCCGAACCGCCGAAGCGTCAGGGCTGTTCTCATTGGTCCTGACAAGATGTCAGGAGCCGGCTGCCGCAGCAGCCTTGGACTTACCGCGCGTGGCGCCGCCGCGACCGCGAAGGGAAACTCCGGACTCGCTGAGCATGCGGTGGACGAAACCGTAGGACCGGCCCGTCTCCTCTGCCAGCGCGCGGATGCTTGCACCGGAGTCGTACTTCTTCTTGAGCTCGGTCGCGAGCTTGTCCCGTGCGGCACCAGTCACCCGGCTGCCCTTTTTCAGAGTCTCGGCCACCCGTGCCTCCTCGTAGCAAGTGCTCTGTCGGAATCCCATGATCACCCATGCCGGGCTTCCTGGCCACCCATTCCGCAAGGTCAATACCGGGAAATTGCCCAGGAAGGGGCGTTCCCGCGCGCAACCTGAGCGCTCACCGCCGGGCCGCGCGCCCCCTGCGGGACGTCCAAGGTCGAAGTGAAAATGCTGATCAGCGGCGGTAAATGGCTAATGCACAGGATTGTCGAGAGGCCGGAAAAACAACCCAGGGAGGGGATCCGGTGACCTGTCGGCCGATATGAACTCTTCTGGTCCAGATGCATGATCCCCCGACTACTTTGGGATCAGGCGAGCGAGACCAGGTCGCCGTAGCTCTCGTTCCACAGGTCCTCGACGCCGTCCGGGAGCAGGATGATCCGCTCCGGCTCCAGCGCGTGCACCGCGCCCTCGTCGTGGGTGACCAGGACGACGGCTCCGCTGAAGGAACGCAGCGCGCCCAGGATCTCTTCCCGGCTCGCCGGGTCGAGGTTGTTGGTGGGCTCGTCGAGCAGCAGGACATTGGCGCTGGAGACCACCAGCGTGGCCAGCGCCAACCGGGTCTTCTCGCCACCGGACAGCACCCCGGCCGGCTTCTCCACGTCGTCGCCGGTGAACAGGAAGGAGCCGAGGATCTTGCGCACCTCGACCAGGTCCATGTCCGGAGCCGCGGAGCGCATGTTCTCCAGGATGGTGCGGTCGTTGTCCAGGGTCTCGTGCTCCTGGGCGTAGTACCCGATCTTGAGCCCGTGGCCCGGAACGACCTCGCCGGTGTCGGGCTGCTCCACGCCCGCGAGCATCCGCAGCAGCGTGGTCTTGCCGGCGCCGTTCAGGCCCAGCACGACGACCTTGGAACCCTTGTCGATGGCCAGGTCGACATCGGTGAAGATTTCCAGCGAACCGTAGGACTTGGACAGTCCGGCGGCGGTGAGGGGGGTCTTTCCGCAGGGGGCCGGGTCGGGGAAGCGCAGCTTGGCGACACGGTCGCTCTGGCGGACCGCCTCCAGGCCGGACAGCAGTTTCTCGGCGCGGCGCGCCATATTCTGCGCGGCGACGGTCTTGGTGGCCTTCGCCCGCATCTTGTCGGCCTGCGAGTTCAGCTGCGAGGCCTTCTTCTCGGCATTGGCGCGCTCGCGCTTGCGGCGCTTCTCGTCCGCCTCGCGCTGCTGCTGGTAGAGCTTCCAGCCCATGTTGTAGACGTCGATGCAGGTGCGGTTGGCGTCCAGGTAGAACACCTTGTTGACGACCGTCTCGACCAGGTTGATGTCGTGGGAGATCACGATGAATCCGCCGCGGTAGGTCTTGAGGTAGTCCCGCAGCCACAGGATCGAGTCGGCGTCCAGGTGGTTGGTGGGCTCGTCGAGCAGCAGGGTGTCGGAGTCGGAGAACAGGATCCGGGCCAGCTCGACGCGGCGGCGCTGGCCGCCGGAGAGGGTGTGCAGCGGCTGCGCGAGGATGCGGTCCGGCAGGCCGAGGCTGGCCGCGATGGTCGCGGCCTCGGCCTCGGCGGCGTAGCCGCCCTTGGTGAGGAACTCGGTCTCCAGACGCGAGTACTTCTTCATCGCGTCGTCACGGGTCGCACCCTTGCCGTTGGCCATCTTGTCCTCGGCGATGCGCATCTTGCGCAGCACCGAGTCCAGCTCGCGGGCGGAGAGGATGCGGTCGCTGGCGAGGACGTCGAGGTCGCCGGTGCGGGGGTCCTGGGGGAGGTAGCCGACCTGGCCGCTGCGGGTGATCGTCCCGCCGGCCGGGTTGCCCTCACCCGCGAGGACCTTGGTCAGCGTGGTCTTACCTGCGCCGTTGCGTCCGACGAGGCCGATGCGGTCACCGGGGGCGACCCGGAAGGACGCGGACTCGATCAGGATGCGGGCGCCGGCGCGCAGTTCGATGGCGTTGGCGGCGATCATGGTGAAGTCACTCCCGGGACGGCACTGGCGCGGGCCGTCGACACCGGGCCCAGCTCAAGATGCCGAGTCTACCGGGCGCCGAGGGAGTGTGGTTCTGGTGTGGCCTCGGCCACGGCGGGGCGTGGGGTCGGGTTCAGGCGCGGGTGGGGGGTAGCGGGGGGAGGCCGCTGCGGAGGTCCAGGAGCGAGGGGCGCAGCCGCGGGGGCTCGCCGATGCCGACCAGGCCGCCGCCCCGGCGGACCGGGGCGGCCAGTGGTGTGGACGGGGACTGCCAGCGGCGGCCGTCCTCGCCGAAGGCCTCGACCGTGCTGTGGACGGCGCAGGGCCTGGCGACCACCACCAGGTCGCCGGTGGGCAGCGCCCCGCTCGGGTCGTAGGAGCAGCCCGGCGGGGAGAGGGTGTCCGCGCGGATGGTGCCGTCGGCTGTGGTGTATGTCACCACCAGGCCGGGGGTGAGCACCAGGAACGTTCCTCCACCGCCGAGGGGGGCGAGCAGGACGCCCCGGTCCAGCCCGTGCGCGCGGCGCAGCCGGACCAGCCACGCGGCCAGGCCGGGGACGAAGCGGTGCCAGCGGACGGCCGCCTGGTCCGGACGGACCCCCGTGAGCATGCCGTCGTCCCAGACCGCGACGGTCGTCCCGGCCACGGTCACCAGCCCCAGCGGGGTGCGTCCCGGGCGCCGGTAGGACCAGACCGGGCGGCCGCTGCGGGTGTCGTAGGCCTGGACCGAGCGGTCCGCCCCGCGCCGCAGGGCGTCCGCGGGCCCCGCCGGGGCCGAGCGCGCCACCAGCTCGTCCCCGAAGGGCGCCGGGCGGAGGTCCCTGGCGTTGACACCGAGAACCAGGGCGGCGAGCAGGGCGATGAGGACGAAGGGCGCGGGGCGCATGCCGTTCACGTTAGGACGGCGGCGGGCCGGGCGCGGCGCGGCGCGCGAGGCCGCGCCTCAGGCGCGGGGCTGATAGATGATCAGGGCGGCGCCGACCAGGCAGACCGCGGCCCCGGACAGGTCCCAGGCGGTGGGCCGGAACCCGTCCAGCGCCATGCCCCAGGCGAGCGAGCCGACCACGAACACTCCCCCGTACGCGGCGAGGACCCGGCCGAAGGAGGCGTCGGGCTGAAGCGCCGCGACAAAGCCGTAGGCGCCGAGCGCGAGCACGCCGACCGCGGCGTAGTGCCACCCCCGGTGCTCCTTGACCGTCTGCCAGACCAGCCAGCAGCCGCCGATCTCGGCGAACGCCGCGAGCACGAACAGGGCAATCGAACGTACAACTGTCACCCCCGAAGCTTAGGTGTGTCCCGAGGGGTGCCGGGCCGACGCCGCCTACGGTGGGTGCGGGTTTGATCATCCGGCGAGGAGGGTTGCGGGGCCGTGAGGCGGCGACATGCGGTGGTGACGGCGCTGGGCGCCGCCCTGTCCCTGCTGGCACTGGTCTGCACGGTGCGGCCGCTGCTCGGGAGCGGCGGCGGGGCGGTCGGCACCCTCGGTGCGGACGGGACAGCGGTTCCGCTGCACGCCGTGCCCTTCGGGCTGTTCGTGGGGTCGACGGAGTCGGACAGCGACGAGGCCCGGCTGTCCCGCTGGCTGGACGGCGCGCGGGTCCGGGTCGGCCACACCTATCTGCCGGGCAACTACTGGAGCGACATCGAGGGCAGCCCCTCGCTGCTGGGCGGCTGGGCCGCCTGGCGGGACGCGGCGGCGGACCGGATGGTGGTCGTCGGCGTGCCGCTGCTGCCGGACAACGAGGGCGGTGTCGGCGACGACGAGGTCCGACGGCTGCTGCGGCAGGGGGCGTCCGGGGCGAACGACGCGCACTTCGCCACGCTGGCGCGGCGGCTGGTGGCGCTGGGGCTCCCCGACGCGGTGCTGACCCTCGGCTGGGAGATGAACGGCACCACCTACACCAGCCGCTGCGGGCCCGACCCCGCCGCCTGGAAGGCGTACTGGCGGACCGTGGTCGGCGCCATGCGCGAGGTGCCGGGCCAGCGGTTCCGCTTCGACTTCGACCCGACCAGGGGCGCCGACGCGCACCCCTGGACCGACTGCTACCCCGGCGACGACGTCACCGACGTCATCGGCATGGACAGCTACGACATGGCCCGCTCCGACCCCGACGCCACCGCGGACTTCGACTCCTACATCAACGAGCCCTACGGCCTGCTGGCGCAGGTCAGGTTTGCCGCGCGGCACCACAAGCCGGTGTCGTACCCGGAGTGGGGGATGTACAACCGGGGCGACGACCCGGTCTATGTGCGGCGGATGCTGGAGTGGATGGGCACCCACGACACCCTCTACCAGACCGTCACCGACTACTGTCCGCACGGCGTCTGGCAGTGCCCGAGCAACCCTCGGTCGAGCCGGGTGTTCCGGCGGATGCTCGGGGCGACCGGCGCGGACCGGTCGCCGTCCGCCTCAGCCCCGTAGGGCGCGCAGCCGGGAGCGGGCCGCGGCGAGCCACGGCGCCCTGGCGCGCAGCGCGTCCAGAGCCGCGCGGCGCAGCCGGACCGCGCCCGCCCACAGGGCCACGGCCGGACCGCCGCCGAGCAGCAGCCGCTGGTTGCGGGCCCGGTCGGGGCGCCAGCGCTGCTTGTAGGGCTCGTCCCCGCGCAGCAGGCTGAGCTCGCCCCGCCCGGTCCCGGCGGCATGGGCGAGGCCCTCGCGGAAGAGCATCCCGGCGACGTCGAGCTGCTCGCGGATGTCCGGGTGGACCCCGTAGACATAGATCGCGGCCAGGTCGGGGCCCTGCAGCAGCAGATCGCTCGCGATCAGCCGTCCGGCGATCCGGTACTGGCGGACCACGGCCCGGTCGGCGGCGGACATCCGGGTAGCGGCGCGGCGGAGGTGCGCGGCGAAGCGGTCGCGCAGGTGCTCCGGGGTGGCCCCGCGCCCGCGCCACTGCAGCTCGTGCAGGGCCAGCAGTTCACCGATCGCCTCGGACGTCCCGGCGGGGGGCACCGGCCGCACCTCGACGCCCGCGTCGGCGAGTCTGCGCAGCTTGACCTTGGTGCGCTGGGCGGTGCGCCCCGGGAGCCTGGCGAGCAGCTCCTCGACCGGGACGCCCGGCAGCGACTGGCAGGTGGAGTCGGGCAGGGTGCGCGCCGCGCCGCGCCAGTGCGCGGTGAGCCAGAACGCGGCTGCGTCGGGGCGCAGTTCACGCAGGTCCAGGGCGGCCCAGGGGCGGCAGGCACGCAGCTCCCGCTCCAGGGCCCGGGCGAGGAAGGCGGCCGCCTGCCCCGCGTACTCGTCGTCGAGCAGCACGTCCAGGAAGTCGGTGAGCCCGGCGCCGATCGGCACCAGCAGCGGCAGGGCCCGGTGACGGCGCATCAGCGGCGCGACCGCCATCAGCCGGCCGCCGCGCCTGACCGTCACCAGCCGCAGCGTGCCGGGGCGGCCGTAGGAGTGCCACCAGGAGTTGAGCCAGGCGTGGCTCTGGAACGGGGTGGCCGGGGCGCAGCGGTCCACCAGCCCGTCCCAGTCGTCGGCGAGCGCGTCGAAGGCGGCGGTGTCGCGGAGGACCTCGGCGGTCCAGAGCGGGGTGCCCCGCGCGGGCGGGGCACCCGGCGGCGAGGCGGCGAGCGCGTCGGTGAGGGGGACGGCGGCGGTCATCGCCCGGCCTTGGCGCCGGTCTGCTCCGGCAGCTCCGCCGGGGCGTCGGAACCGGTCGACTGCCCGTCGGCGGGCTGTCCCCCGGCCGGGCGCCCGTCCGTCGTCTGACGGGCCATCAGTACCAGTCCGCCGATCAGCAGCCCCGCGGCGGTACCGACGGCGAGGTCGATGGACTTCGAGGGCGAGCTGGGATTGTCGGGGGCGGCGGCGGAGGCGAACGACAGCAGCTTCACCCCGGTCTGCTTGCTGGTCGCGTTGCCGAAGTCGACCAGGGCGCGGGACACGGCGTTGGCCTCGTCCGCGGCCTGCCCGGCGCTGCGGGCGGTTCCGGTGACCTGGACCATGGGCGCGTCCGGCGAGGTGACGGCCTCGACCCGGGCGGTGAGCTGCGCCACCGACACCCCGGTGCGCGCGGAGGCGCCCAGCAGGATCTCCGGCTGGGTGATGATGCGGCCGTAGGCCTGGGCGAAGTCGACGGCGGTGGAGGCCTCGGCGCCCCCCTCGGGCACCACCATCACATAGGCGTTGGCCTGGTAGGACGCCGGTGCGGCCAGGGCGTACGCGCCTCCGCACAGCGCCCCCAGCGGGATCGCCGCCAGCATCGGCCACCAGCGGGACAGGCTGTGGCGGTCAGGGTCGGACATGGTCAACCTCCGGGACAGAAGGAGTGGAAGGGACGGAAGGGACAGGAGAGGCGGGACGGGGGACGGACGGGCGCCGGGCCAGCCGCCGGTAGAGGTCGGCGACCTCCAGGGCCAGCCGGGCGGCGTCGTAGTGCCGGACGGCCTCCGGCTGGGCGGGCGCACGCCCGGGCGAGCGCGGGCGGCCCGCCGAGAGTGCGCCGAGATCCGCCGCGTACGCCTGCGGATCGGAGGCGAGCCTGCGCGCACCGGGGGCCGACGCCCCGGGCAGCTCGGCCAGGGCCGGGCCCGAGGACCAGCGCACCGGCAGTCCGGCGGCGAGCCCCTCGATCAGGGCCAGCCCGAAGGTCTCCGCCTCGGACGGCGCGGCCAGCACGTCCATCGCGGTCAGCAGCTCGGGCACGTCGTCGCGTTCACCGGCGAACACCACCCGCTCGGCGACGCCCGCCGCACGGGCCCGCCGCTCCAGGGCCGCGCGCTCGACGCCCTCCCCGACCAGCAGCAGCCAGGGGGTGCGCGCTGCGGGGTGCGGCATCAGCGCGAGCGCGTCGATCAGGACGTCGAAGCGCTTTCCCGGCACCAGCCGCCCCAGGCCGCCGATCACGAAGGCGTCCTGGGGCAGGCCGAGTGCGGCGCGGGCGGACTGCCGCCCGGCGGCGCGCACGGGCGCGGGCTGCCGGTAGCGGGCGGCGTCCACACCGTTGGGGATGAGCACGATCCGGCTGCCGGGGACGCCCCACTCGGCGAGGCTGTCCGCCACCGACTGCGAGACCGCCACGGTGCCGTGGCCGAGCAGCTCGGTCGCCCGGTAGAGCAGCCGGATGCCCTCGGTGGTCCGGCGTCCCTCGATGACGGTGCCCAGCAGCGAGTGCTCGGTGGTGACGATCGCCGGCACCCCCGCCAGGCGGGCGGCGATCCGTCCGTAGACGCAGGCGCGGTAGAGGTGGCAGTGCACCACGTCGTAGCCGCCGCGGCGGATCAGCCGGACCAGGCGCGGCAGCGCCGCCAGGTCGCGGTTTCCGCGCATCCGCAGGTCGGCGACCCTGACCCCGTCGGCGCGCAGCCCCTTGGCGACCACCCCGGCGTTGCCGAGGGTCACCACCTCGCTGCGGCACTCCGGCGGCAGGTTCCTCACCAGCAGCCGCAGCTGCTGTTCGGCGCCGCCCGCCCCCAGGCCGGTGATGACATGCAGGACCTTCATGCGGTGCCCTCTCGATCGACTGGTTCGGTGCTGCGCACCGCCCGGATCCGGTGCCGGAGCTGTTTGGCGCGCAGCCGCCAGGGCCCGTCGTGCTCGCCGACGTAGCAGCGGGGCAGCGCCCAGCGGCCGGTGAGTTCGGAGTGGGCGATGGCGACGCCGTGGCTGTAGCCGCTCTCCCGCACCGCCGCGACGGCCTGCGCGTCCAGTGCGCCGTAGGGGTAGCAGAAGCCGGTGACCGGCCGGTCCAGCAGGTCCTCCAGGAGCTCCCGGCTGCGGCGGGTCTCCAGCAGCAGCTCCCGCCGGGAGAGGCCCTGCAGGCGGCGGTGGTTGAGGCTGTGCGAGCCGATCTCCACGCCGCGCCGGGACATCGCCCTGATCTGCTCGGAGGTCATCAGCGGCTTGCGCGGCGCGTCCCCGTCCCAGGTGTTGTGGCTGCCCGCCAGTCCGGCGACGACATAGGCCGTCGCCGTGAACCGGTAGTGGTCGAGCACCGGGAGGACCTCCCCGGGGAAGTCGGCGTAGCCGTCGTCGAAGGTCAGGCCCACCAGCCCGGCGGAGCGCCCCAGGTCGTGGGCGCGCAGCAGCTCGGACATGCTGACGCCGCGCAGCCCCTTGCGGTGCAGCCACTGCATCTGGCGGGCGAAGCGGGCCGGCGTGACCGTCAGCCGGTAGGGGTCCTCCTGGCAGGAGTCCACCGAGTGGTACATCAGCGTCCAGGGCGCCTCGGACGGGCGGACGCTGCTCCCGTGGAAGGGAGGCGCACCGGGGACCCTGGTCTGCTCGCGCAGCGGTTCGATCATCATCCCTGTCCGCTCCCTTGCACGCTCCGAGTCCGGTTCCAGGCCCGAATGGTCCGAGCCAGCGGCTGCGGACGCAGCCGCCCGCTGAGTCGCGCCCCGACGGCGGCGAAGGCGGTGAGGCCGGCCGCCGCGCCCAGCAGCACGGCGGTCAGCGGGTCGGGACCGGCCAGTCCCACGGCCGCCGAGGACGCGACCGCGGCGACGGCGGCGGCCAGCAGCAGCCGGACCTGGCCGCGCAGCACGGTCGGGATGTGGACCCGGACCCCGCGCGCCCGCAGCGCGGCGAGCAGCAGTCCGGCCGTGAGGGTGATGCCGGTGGCGTTGGCCGCCGCCAGGGCCGGTGCCCCGAAGCGAGGCGCGGCGGTGGCCCCGATCAGCGCGGTGACCAGCAGGCCGAGGGCCATCGCGGCGATCGGGAACCAGTCGCTGCGGTGGCCCTGGCGGACCGGTCTGCGGCCGAGGGTGACGGCCGGGCGGACCGAGAAGTACGGCCTGATCAGCGTCCCCACCATGGCCTGGCCGAGCAGCCCCAGGCTGTAGACGCGCATCACCGAGGCCGTCGCGGCGGTGTCCTCCGCGGTGAACGCCCCTCGCTGGAACAGCAGTCGGATGATCTGCGGCGCACAGGCGATCAGGACCACCGTCCCGGCGAGGACGACCGCACCGACGAGCTCCAGGTCCTGCTCCACCCGGCGGCGGGCGGTCTCGGTGTCGCCCTCCGCGATCGCCCTGGCGACCAGCGGGAAGGTGACCATGCAGACCATCAGCCCCAGGGTCATCGCGATCTGGGCGACCTTCTCGGCGTAGTTGAGGTGCGAGATGGTGCCCGGCGCGAGCGAGGAGGCGAGGTAGCGCTCGACGAAGACCTGTGCCTGCCGGGTCAGGGTGAACAGCGCGACCGGCAGCAGCGCCAGCGGGTTGAGTGCCAGCTCGGGGCGGCTCCGCCGGTTCTGGCGCAGCGTCAGCCTGGCGCAGTGGCGGGAGAAGAGCGGCAGCAGCAGCGCCGTCATCAGGGCGCTGCCGAGGGCCACTCCGGCGGCCGCCGCGCGCACCCCGAGGCTGCCGTGCAGCAGCACCATCACCGTGAGGATGCCGGTGTTGTAGGCGATGTAGACGGCGCCGGGCCCGGTGAAGCGGTGGTGGGCGCGCAGCCCGGCGCTGAGGTAGCCGGTGAGGCCGAACGGCAGGATGGTGAGCGCGGTCAGCCGGGTGCAGACCACCGCCAGGCCGGGGTCGGCCAGGCCGGGTGCGAGCAGGTGGACCAGGAGCGGCGCGCCGAGGGCGGTGGCCGCCGAGAGCACGGTCAGCAGCAGGGCCAGGGGTGGCAGGGTCGCGGCGACCAGGTCCCGGGCGGCGTGGTCCGGCTGCCGTTCGCCGGGCCCGGCGGCCCGGTTCGCCAGGGCCAGGCTGAAGGCGGGGACCATCAGGAACGCCATGGCGTCCTCGATCAGCAGCGGGGCGGCGGTCTCCGGGACGGTCCACGACACCAGGAAGGCGTCCGTGCCCTGGTCCGCACCGTAGTAGCGGGCCAGCAGCAGGTCGCGCAGCAGCCCGAGCAGCGATCCGCCGAAGCTGAGCAGGGCGGTGATGCCGAAGGCGCGGGCGATGAAGCCGCGCGCCTGACGCGGGCGCGGGGCCTCGGTGGGATGGGGTGCGGTGAGCGTCACGGGGTGGCGCCGTCCAGGCTCCAGTAGGCGGCGAGCCCGAGCACGAAGGAGACCAGGACGGTGGTCGGGCCGCCGATGTCCGCGTACAGGAAGTCCACGAGCTGCCAGACCAGCAGGCCGAGCAGCGCGGCCCCGGGCCCGGCCCGGCCGAGCAGCGCCCGGGTCCGCCGGACCGTGCCGACGAGCAGGCCCAGCAGCAGTGCCGAGAAGGCGGTCAGCCCGATCAGTCCCTGCTCGCTGAGCACCAGCAGGTACATGTTGTGCGGGGAGAGCAGCGGTTCACGGGCGTAGGAGGCGCCCGCGCCCGCCGTGTCGCTGCCCGAGGACAGCCGCAGCGGCGCGTGAGCGTCGCGGAACTGCGGGAACTCCTTGGGCCCCACCCCGGTCACCGGGTGCTGCCGCCAGATCCGCTCGGCGGTGGTCCACAGGTCGTAGCGGTCGCTCACCGAGTGGTCGGGGGCGCCGGCCACGGAGGCGATGCTGCCGAGGCGGGCGGCGACCGACGCGCCGCCGAGCCCGAGGCCGAGCACCAGCACCACGGCGGCGGCCAGCCCGAACACCGCCACCCGCAGCGCCAGCCGGACATCGGTGAGCAGCAGCGCCACGGCGACCGCGCAGCCGGTCGCGATCCAGCTGCCCCGGCTGAAGGAGAGCGCGAGCGGCACCAGCAGCACCACCGCGACCAGCCCGAAGACCCTGGCGCTGCGGGTCCGGCGGGCGGCGCGGGCCTGCAGGGCGAGGCCGAGGGCGGCGATCAGCCCGTAGCTGACGACGGCGGACATCGCCATGATGTCCTGCGCCCCGAAGGTGCCGACGGCCCGGTCGGTGCCGCCGGCGTAGGCGGCGCCGGTGCCGGTGAGGAACTGCTCGACCCCGACCGCGCCCTCGATCACGGCGGACCCGACCAGGGCGCCCAGCAGCAGGTCGGGGCTGCGGTGTTCGCGCAGGCTGAGCAGCACGGCGATCGGGACCAGCACGAAGACCTGGGTCAGCCGGACGAATCCGGACAGGCTCTGGTGCGGGTCCTGGGAGGCGGCGGCGGCCACGGCGACGGCCAGCAGGACGCCGGAGAACAGCACCGCCGCCCGCACCGGCAGCAGCCCCGCCCCGCCCCGGCGCAGTGCCGCGACCGCCCGCAGGGCGCAGAGGCCGACCAGGGCCAGCGAGGAGACGTCGGCCGGGGTGATGTGGACGGCGGCGGTGACGTCCTGGTCGGAGGGGGTGACGCAGACCAGCAGCACCGTGGCGGCGGCGAGCAGCCCCGGGAGCCTGGGTGAGGACAGCGCCGAGCGGACCGAGCGGATGCTCGGCGCCGGCACGCTCGGCGGCAGGCGCCGCGCACGGGGTGTTTCGGTCAGGGCCACCGGCTCAGCTCCCGTCGGGGCGAAGCACCGAGGAGATGGTCCGCAGCAGGATCTTGACGTCCTGCCAGAGGGTCCAGCTCTCGATGTAGTAGTTGTCGAAACGGATCCGGTCCTCGATGGAGGTGTCCCCGCGCAGCCCGTTGACCTGGGCGAATCCGGTGATCCCGACGGGCACCCGGTGCCGGTCGCGGTACTGCGGGTAGGACTGGCTGAACCGGGCGACGAAGTAGGGGCGCTCGGGGCGCGGGCCCACCAGGCTCATCTCCCCGCGCAGCACGTTCCACAGCTGCGGCAGCTCGTCCAGGGAGGTGCGGCGCAGGAAGCGGCCGGTGGCGCCGAGGCGGTGGTCCTGGGAGATGTTCCAGCGGGTGGCCGACTCGTGGTCGTCGTCCGGGCGCAGGGTCCGGAACTTGAAGACGGTGAAGGGGTCGCCGTCCAGCCCCACGCGTTCCTGACGGAAGATCACTTCCGGCCCGCAGTCCAACCGGACCGCGAGCGCGCAGGCCGCGAGCACGGGCGTGAGCAGCAGCAGCCCGGTTCCGGCGAGGACGACGTCGGCACCGCGCTTGACCGCCCAGCCCGGCCGCTTCATCGCGGTCCTGCTGAGCCGCAGGCAGGGGAAGCCCCACAGGTGGTCGCCGACGGCGGCGCTGCTGTTGCCGAACCTGAAGGCCCCGAAGTCGGGGACGTCGGGGACGAACCAGACCTCGCAGCCGTGGCCGACCACGGTCCGCAGCACGGTCGCCGCCTCGGTGTCGTCGCCGCCCCCGGCGGTGATGATGACGTCGGTGACGTCCTGTGCGGCGATCTCCAGGCCGAGCACCTCGGGGCCGCCCAGGACCGGGACCGGGCCGCCGCTGGACATCAGCAGCGGCTCGGAGTCGATGTAGCCGACGGGGTGCAGGCCGTACTCGGGGTGTTCGAGCAGGGCGGCGGCGACGCGGCGGCCGATCCGCCCGGCCCCGGCGACCAGGGTCGGCCTGGGGTGGGTGCGGCGGGCCCGGCGCACCACCGCGTAGACGGCGCCCCGACCGAGGGCGCACAGGGCGAGCTGGCAGCCGAGCAGGGTGAGCAGCGCCCGCCCGTCCTCGGGCACGGCGTGCGGCCACAGGCCGTGCAGGCAGCGGTCCAGGGTGAGGGCGATGGCCGCGGCGGCGGCGGCCCGGCCGCAGAGCCCGGGGAGCTCGTCCAGGACCGAGGGGGCGAGCCGCAGGCGGTAGAGCCCGCCGGAGGAGTTGAGCAGCACCAGCACCGGGAAGATGCCGCAGGCCGCCCAGAGGGTGCCGAGCAGGTCGCCGGCCCCGACCGGGGCGACGGTGAGCAGCACGGCCAGGGAGTCGACGGCGAGCAGCGCGGCCGGGATCCCGGTGCCGGCGCGCCGGGCCCGGCGGGCCCGGCCCGGCCTGGCGGCCTGGCGGCCGATCGCCGCGGGCCGACGGGACGCCTGGGGTGCGAGCGCGACAAAACCCTGACCCTGCGCGGACGTCGTACTGCCTGCACGCGGGAATTCATTGTTGTCGATCGTGGTCATCCGCGCACGTACTCCCCTGCTGTATGTCCGTGGCTGCTGCAGCCACCCGCCGCCACGGGCTCGGTCGAGGTAGCACCTGCCGACGCGCCCGGCGATCGGCCAGGCTTAGACAAAAGTAATTAAGCAGGCAAGTCGGACATTACAGAATGACTATGCGCGGATTCCCGCCGACATACCCGGTACCACTAATAAGCAATAGTCATATCTTCGCGTCTATCGCGATCATGACGCCCATTCAGAATCTCTTCGTACACCTCGGACACCCGGCTCCTGGTGTCCCGCAGATCGTGCCGCTCGACCACCCGGGCGCGCGCCCGCAGCCCGTCCCTGCGGCAGCCCTCCCGGTCCGACAGCCGCGCCACCAGCGCCTCCCGCAGGGCGGCCACGTCCTCCACCGGCACCGGCGGGCCCCACTCCGGCGGCAGGCACTCGCGGGCCCCGGCGACCTCGGTCAGCAGCACCGGACGCGCGCAGGCCATCGCCTCCAGCGGGGCCAGCGCCATGCCCTCCCAGCGGGAGGAGAGCACCGTCAGGTCGCCCGCCGCGTACCAGTCGCGGGGATCCTCGCTCTGCCCCGCGAACAGCACGCTGTCGGGGTGCGCCAGCCGAGAGGCGAAGGCCTCCAGCACCGACCGGTCGGGGCCCTCGCCGACCAGGGCCAGCCGGGCGCCCGGGACCCGGGCCGGCACCCCGGCCCAGGCCCTGAGCAGCAGGTCCTGTCCCTTCTGCCGGCAGAGCCGCCCCACGCACACCGCCCAGGGGCCGTCGTCGTCCAGGTCCAGCAGCGCCCGCGCCTGCTCCTGTTCCGGCAGCCGCGAGGGGTCGAAGCGGTCCAGGTCGAGGCCGTTGGGAACCAGCGCCCAGGAACCGCGTACACCGGCGGCCTCGCCGTCGCGCTGCTCCTGGGCGCTCACGCACAGCAGCCGGTCGGTCCAGCGGGCCGCCCAGCGCTCCCAGCCGCGGGCGAGCGCCGCGGTCGCGCCGGTGACGGCGGCGAAGGACCAGGCATGCGGCTGGAAGACGGTCGGCCGGGTGCCCCTGACCGCGAGCCTTCCGGCCAGACCGGCCTTGGAGCTGTGCAGATGGACCAGGTGCGGATCCGTCCCGGCGACGATCCGGCGCAGCGGCGCGACCTCCCGGCGCAGGGAGGGAACCGCGCCCCGCGTCGCCGCCCAGGGCCTGACCTCGGCCCCCACCGCCCGCGCCGCCGCGACCAGCCGGCTCTCACCCGCACCGCCGCCGACCGGGCAGGCCAGCACCACCCGGTGGCCGTCCGCGATCTGGCCGCGCAGCAGATCGGCGACGATCTGGGCGACGCCGCCGTCGACGGGCTGGGAGACATGAAGGATGGTCAGGGGCACGACGATCAACCTAGGTTGCCCCATGGCGGCGCAATGCCCATTGTCACCCGGGTGGCCGACACGATCCACCCGCGCGGGCGACCTCAGTCCTCCAGGCGGTGGGAGAGGTGGAGGTCACGCTCGGTGTGGCCGTCCTCGATCCGCAGCGCGGTGGCGACCGGCGGGTAGCCGCTGGCCATGACCGTGTACTCGCCGGGCTCCAGGTCGGTGAAGCGGAAGGTGCCGTCCGCGCCGGTGGTCACGGCGGCGACGACCGTCCCGGCGGAGTCCAGCAGGGTCACCCGGGCCTCGGCGACCGGGTGGCCGCCGCCGGTCCGCACCGTTCCGCGCAGGGTGCCGCTGCCCGCCATCGCCACGTCCTGGCGGGTCTCCCCGCTCGCCGCGACCTCCACCGCGAGTGCGGCCGGGCGATAGGCGCGGGCGCTGACCGCCAGGGTGTAGCGGCCGCAGACCAGGTCGCGGAAGTGGTACTCGCCGTCGGCGTCGGCGTGCGCGGTGGCGACCACCTCGCCGCGGGCGTCGGTCAGCGTCACGGAAGCCTCGGCGACGGGGGCGCCCTCGGCGCTGCGCACCGCACCGCTCAGCCGTCCGGTGCCGCCCAGGACCACGTCCAGTTCGACCGGCCGCCCGCCCACGCTCACCGTGACCGCCTGCGGCTGGTGGCCGGGGGCGGCGGCGATCAGGACGTAGTTGCCGCCCCGGGGCGCGGCCAGGGCCCAGCGGCCGTCGGTGCCGCTGCCGGCCCGGGCGACCTGGCGGCCCTCCATGTCGATCAGGGTGAGCACCGCGCGCGGCACGGTGGCACGGTCGGGTTCCACGACCGCTCCGGCGACCAGGATGCCCGGGTTGGCCTGGGCGGGCACGGTGCGCTCGGGCACCGGCGGCGCATCGGAGATCTCGACCGTGACGTCGGTGCCGGGCTCGGGGGCCGCGTGGGTGACCAAGGGTTTCTCCTTGAGCAGGAAGGCGAACAGGAAGCCCAGCGCCAGGACCGGCACCAGGTAGAGGAACACCCGCGGCAGGGCCGCCGCGTAGGAGTCCACATAGGCCAGCCGCAGCGGGCCCGGCAGCGTGTGGACCAGCTGCGGGGTGATCGAGTCGGTCGGCGGCAGCTGGGCGGCGAGCCGCCCCGTGTGCGGCAGCCGCAGCGCCAGCTGGTGCGACAGCCGGGAGCTGAAGAGCGCGCCGACGACCGCGGCACCGACCGAACCGCCCATCTGCCGCAGGTAGTTGTTGGCGGAGGTGGCCGCGCCCAGGTCGCGCTGGTCCACCGAGTTCTGCACCGCGAGCACCAGCACGGTCAGCGCCAGGCCCACGCCAAGGCCCAGCACCCCCATGGCCAGGGCCTGCTGCGCGTAGGAGCTGCTCGCGGTCAGCCGGCCGAGCAGGGCCATGCCGACGGTCGCCAGCGCCGCGCCGACCACCGGGAACACCTTGTAGCGGCCGGTGCGGCTGATCACCTGGCCGGAGCCCGCGGAGGCGACGACGATGCCGCCCATCATCGGCAGCATCCGCAGCCCCGACCCGGTGGCACTGGCCCCGTCCACCATCTGCAGGAAGCCGGGGAGGTAGCTGGCCGCGCCGAACAGCGCCACGCCGACGACCGTGCCGATCGCGCCGGAGACACAGAACACGCCGTCCCTGAACAGCCGCAGCGGGACCACCGGTTCGGCGGCCCGGCTCTCCACGAGCACGAACAGCAGCAGCGCGACCACCGATCCGGCCAGCAGGCCGACCACCGTGCGCGAGCCCCAGGCGTACTGGACGCCGCCCCAACTCGTGGCCAGCACCAGGCAGATGCCCGCCGCCGCCAGCAGCAGCGCGCCCGCGACGTCCAGCCGGGGGCGGGGAGCGCCCTCGGCGAAGGACGGGCGGGTGAGCTTCAGCGCCAGGCCGACGACGGCGAAGGCGGCCAGGCCCAGCGGCAGATTGACATAGAAGCACCAGCGCCAGCCGGGGCCGTCGGTGAGCCAGCCGCCGAGCAGCGGGCCCGCCACCGAGGCCAGCCCGAAGACCGCGCCGATGAGGCCCATGTAACGGCCCCGCTCGCGGGGCGGGACGACGTCGGCGATGATCGCCTGCACGCCGATCATCAGACCGCCGCCGCCGAGGCCCTGGACCGCCCGGAAGGCGATCAGCTGGTCCATGCTGCGCGCCCAGCCGGAGAGGGCCGAGCCGATCAGGAAGAGGACGATGGCGAACTGGAAGACCGGCTTGCGGCCGACTAGGTCGCCCAGCTTGCCGTAGACCGGGAGCACCACGGTGGCGGCCAGCAGATAGGCGGTGACCACCCAGGACATGTGGTCGAGACCGTGGAGCTCCCCGACGATCCGGGGCAGCGCGGTCGCCACGATGGTCTGGTCGAGCGCGGCGAGCAGCAGGGCCATCATCAACCCGGCGAACACCAGCCAGGTATGACGACGGGTCGGAGCGGATGCGGTTGGTTCCTGGGCCTGGGGCCGGGCCGTTCGGGCCGCCTCGATCACGGACATGGCCGGATCATTGCAGTGGGCACGCATCGGCCTCGAACCGGTCAGATCATCGTCCGATGACCCGGAAACGGGGGCCGGAACGCCGTAACCAGCAACGATGTAACGCCAAGTCGATAAATCGGCGCAGGTCGCGAGCCGGAGATTCACCCGTCCGTGGGGCGGTCGGCGGGCCCGCGGCGCCGCCCCCGGCGGCTCGGATCCGCCCGGGGCCCGTCGGCAATTCAAGGGGCCGCAGCGCCCTGGTAGGTCCGCTACAAGGACGCCGCGGCAACGCGCAGAGCGTGCCGGCCGGGAATTGTCGGACAGGCCCCGGATCGGTTCAGGACTTGGCGACGGCCGCCGCCAGCCGCTCCAGCACCTGGTCGTTGATCTTCTGGATGCCGCCCGGGGCGAACTTCCGCTCGAAGAAGCCGGCCATCCCGCCCGCGCCGTTCCAGGTGTGCTCCACCACGACCTTGGACCTGCCCTCGCCGGCCGGGGTGACCGTCCAGGTGATCACCAGCGAGGAGTTGGTGTCGGTCTCCACCAGCCGGCCGGGCGACGGCTCGGTCACGGCGAACAGGCAGTCCCTGACCCGCTTCTCGGTGTACGCGACCTTCCAGTGGACGACCGTCCCCGCGCCCTGGCCGCCCTCGCGCACCTCGTACTCGGTGTAGTTGTCCGGCTGCAGGGTCGGGCGTGTTGTGGCGTAGTCCGCCAGCACCTCGAACGTCCGCTCCGGCGCCGCGTCCAGCACGCGCTCGGTGACCGAGTAGACCTGGCCCATGGTGGTACTCCTCCTGCTGGTCCTGCCCCTATGTGTACGCGTTCCAGCCAACCACTGGCCGCGCCCACCGGCCAAACCGGGCAGGGCCCGCCCGCCTCTTCCGCACGCCCGGCCCGCCCGCCTAACGTGAGCGCCGCACCGGCCGCATCCATCTGGAGGAACAGTGACCGACCGCCGCGTCCTGACCGTACGCCCGACCCCCGACACCTATGCCTGGACCTTCGGCGGCTCCGCACCCATCGCCAGGATCGCCCCCGGCACGGTGCTGGACCTGTTCACCGAGGACTGCTTCGCGGGCAAGGTCACCTCGGAGAAGACCCTGGTCTCCGAGGTCTGCGCGTTCCCCTTCCTCAACCCGCAGACCGGCCCCTTCCATGTGGACGGCGCGGAGCCGGGCGACACCGTCGCCGTGCACTTCGTCTCGATCGAGCCCGCGCGGGACTGGGCCGCGTCCACGACGGTGCCGCTGTTCGGCGCGCTCACCTCCACCCACACCACCGCCACGCTCCAGCCGCCGCTGCCGGAGACGGTGTGGATCTGGCAGCTCGACCGCGAGCGCCGCAGCTGCCTGTTCACGGCCCGCGACAGCGAGCTCCGACTGGAGCTGCCGATGGACCCGATGCACGGCACGGTCGGCGTCGCCCCCGCCAATCTGGAGGTGCGCTCCGCCCTGGTGCCCGACGCCCACGGCGGCAACCTGGACACCCCGGAGATGCGCGCCGGGGTCACCTGCTACCTCGGCGTCAACGTCCCCGGCGCCCTGTTCAGCCTCGGCGACGGCCATGCCCGCCAGGGCGAGGGGGAGACCTGCGGGGTGGCGGTGGAGTGCGCCATGAACACGGTCGTGGTCGTGGAGCTCCTCAAGGGAGTCGCCACCCCCTGGCCGCGTCTGGAGTCGGACACCCACCTGATCTCCACCGGCTCCGCCCGCCCGCTGGAGGACGCCTTCCGGATCGCCCAACTCGACCTGGTGCAGTGGCTGGTGCGGGACTACGGCTTCTCCTCGATGGACGCCTACCAGTTCCTGTCCCAGGCCGTCGAGTCACCGCTGGCGAACGTCTGCGACACCAACTACACCGCCGTGGCCAAGGTCCGCAAGGAGTGGCTGCCCCGCCCCGAGGCCCCCGCGCACGGCGGCCTGCACACCCACCTCCGCGAGGTGGCCTGCACCCTGGGATGATCGGCGCATGAGCACTCTGTGGGACGCGGCGTCCTTCGACGCCTTCGAACGGGACGGCTGGGCCGGGCGCGGCGAGGCCTACGGCAGCGGCTTCGCCAGGCTCACCGCGCACACCGTCGCGCCGCTGCTGGACGCGGCCGGCGTCGGCCCGGACGACCGGGTGCTCGACGTCGGCACCGGGCCAGGACCGGCCGCCGCGGCCGCGCTGGCGCGCGGGGCGCGGGTGACCGCCGTGGACGCGTCCCCGGAGATGGCCGCCCTGGCCGCGGCGGCCTGCCTGCAGGCAGCGGTCGAGGTCGCCGTGCTGCCCGAACTGCCGTTTCCTGACGGCGCGTTCGACACGGTCGTCGGCAACTTCGTGATCAACCATCTCGGGGACCCGGCCGCCGGTCTTGCGGAGCTGCGGCGGGTGCTGCGCCCCGGCGGCCGGATCGCGCTGACCTGCTGGGAGCGCACCGCGATGCGGGCCACCGCCGTCTTCGGCGAGGCGGTGGCCGCCTCCGGCGTCCCCCACCCGCCCGATCTGCCCGGCTCCGGGCCCTTCCTCGCGGATGCGGACGACCGCCGCGCCGCCTTCCGCGAGTTGCTCGCCGACGCCGGGTTCGGCACGGCGCAGGCCCGGTACCTGGAGTGGCTGCACCGGGTCGACCCGGACGACTGGTGGGCCTCCGTGGTCGCCGGGACACCGCTCACCGGTTCACTGATCGCCCGTCAGCAGTCGGACGCCGCAGCCGTCATCAAGGGCCACTACGACACCGGGGTCACCCCCTATGCGGAGCCCGGAACCGGCCTGGTCGCCCTCCCCGCCGTCGCCGTCCTCGGAAGCGGACGCCGACCGGTCAATTGACAGCGGCACATGCTTGGATGGAGATATGAACAATCCGGGGACCCCTCAACCGCTCCAACCGCTCAGCACGGACGAGCTGCTCGACATCGTCGACGCCGAGGACCATGTCGTCGGCCGGGCCACACGGGGCGAGGCCACCGCGCGTCGTCTCCGCCACCGGTGCGTGTTCATCCTCGCCCGTGACGCCGAAGACCGGATCTTCGTCCACCGCAGGACGCCGCAGAAACTGGTCTTCCCCTCCATGTACGACATGTTCGTCGGCGGCGTGGTGGGCGCCGGCGAGTCCTACGACGACGCCGCGAAACGCGAGGCGGAGGAGGAGCTGGGCCTGACCGGCCTCTCCCCCGCCCCGCTGTTCCGCTTCCTCTACGAGTCCGCGGACCACACCTGGTGGTCCGCCGTCTACGAGACCCGCATCCCCACCGCGGTGGCCCCCCAGCCCGAGGAGGTCGCCTGGCACGCCTTCCTGACGGAGGACGAACTCGCCGTCCGCCTCAAGGGGCTGCCCTGGGTCCCGGACGGCCTCGCCGCCTGGCACCGGCTCACCCTCTGGCGCGGCAACCCCCGCTAACGGGGCTCCAGCCGCGCACGCACATAGCCGGCCAGCCGCACGGGCAGCGGCGTCGGGCAGCGTTCCGCGGCAGCCGCGGAGGCGGTGTCCAGGACCCGTGCGGACTGCTGCGCGGCGGCCCGCAGCGCCGGTACGGTCATCAGCTCGGCGACCGTACCGGCGATGCCGGGCGGCAGGTCCCGCGGGTCGTGGTCGAGCACCTGCGAGAGTCCGAACACCGGGTAGCGGGCCCCGCGCGCCGCCGCCCACAGCGCCCAGATCCGGTCCCGCGCCTCCTGCAGCCGCGCCTGCGCCTCCCACAGCGAGCCGCGCTCCAGGTACTTCGCGCAGTCGGCCAGCGCGACCCAGCCCAGGAACGCCCACTCGCGCACCTTCTCGCCGTCGACCCGGTCCGCACCCGGAGTGAACTCCTCCGCCAGCAGCCCGTCCCGGTCGAGCAGCACCACCTCGTCCGGCGCCCGCCCCGGACGCGTCCCCGCGGGCATCACCACCAGGTCGAGCTGCGAGTCGTCGGCGAACTGCACGAACAGCCGCCGCAGGGGCTGTGCGCCGCCGGGCCACTCCATCGCCAGCGCGTCGACCCGTTCGCCCAGATCGAGCGCCAGGATGCGCCGGGCGACCTCCTCGACCAGCCCGTCGGCCGCCCCGATCCCGGCGTCCACGTCCGAGAGCCGGTCACCGGCCCCCCGGGCGAGCGAGCAGGAGACCGCGAGCCACCGCACCTCCGGCGCCGCGCCGGAGAAGTCGAACAGCCCCTGCAGAATCCGCCGCTGCCCCCTCAGGGCCTCCGGAAGACCGTCCATCCACGCCTGTCCGGTGTCCACCGCTTGCCTCTCCTCCGGCATCCAGAGCCTCCTCTTCCTACCTGCGGGTAGTGCGGGTACAGTGTGCAGACCACCCCCGTTGGCGTCGGGAGCCGCAGCAACGGGTGGGTCGGTTCTCCTGAGCCCTGCGCACCGTCAATCTCCAACGGACAGCCGGTTCCTCAGCACAGTTCCCATCACACGGTGACCTCAGTCGCA
>Ga0302314_10000912_pt1 | contig 55051 bp, 49 predicted proteins | sample III_Palsa_N2_3_FD_200533 | JGI IMG/M metagenome (GOLD analysis project Ga0302314, IMG submission 200533) | Peat permafrost microbial communities from Stordalen Mire near Abisko, Sweden - III_Palsa_N2_3 | ecosystem: Environmental > Terrestrial > Soil > Palsa > Peat permafrost | place: Sweden... | reverse complement strand
AGCTTGAGGTTGGGCCAGCGTCCGAAGGCCTCGGTGAAGGGCGCCTTGGACTGGTTGTCCTCCGCCTGCAGCCGGGTGAAGGCCGGGCTCTCCGACAGCTTGACCCGCATCCAAACCGACACCGCCAGCAGGCCGATCGAGACCATGAAGGGCACGCGCCAGCCCCACTCGCCGAAGGCGGCCTCGCCGATCAGGCTGCGGGTGGCCAGGATCACCAACAGGGCCGCGAACAGGCCGAAGGCGGCCGAGGTCTGCACCCAGCTGGTCATCCAGCCGCGCTGGTCGGCCTTGGCGTGCTCGGCCACATAGATCACCGCGCCGCCGTATTCGCCGCCCAGGGCGAAGCCCTGCACCACTCGCAACAGGATCAGCAGGATCGGGCCGACCATGCCGGCCTGGTGATAGGAGGGCAAAAGGCCGATGGCGAAGGTTGAGCCGCCCATCAGGGTCACGGTGACCAGAAACGCGCCCTTGCGCCCGACCCGGTCCCCGATCCGCCCGAACACCAGGGCGCCCAGCGGGCGGAAGGCGAACCCGACCCCGAACAGGGCTAGAGCGGCCAGCAGGCCGGCGGTGTCGTTCAGGCCAGCGAAGAAGACCTTGGAAATGATCCCGGTCAGGCTGCCGAAGATGAAGAAGTCATACCATTCAAAGGTGGTGCCCGCGGACGACGCCGCCACCACCGTCAGCATCGACGCCGGGGCCTTCTCCGCCGCCGCCTGATCCGCCGCCAACTCCGTCATACGCTTGGTCGCTCCCCGTTCGCGGCAGGTCTAGCATCGGCGATGGGGTGGTGAAAGCGGGAGACGTGTGCGTCGCCTCGTGCTTCGACAAGCTCAGCATGAGGCGATTGAGGGGCTTGTGAACAACAAACCCGCTCGCCGATAAATCCTCCTCATGCTGAGCTTGTCGAAGCATGAGTGCGCCGAGCTTCTATCCGCCCCGCGCCACAAACCACCCGTTCTTGAACCCTTCAGCCGACTTTCCGTAAACAAACGGCGCCCCATCGGGCATGAGCAGGCTGCCCCCGGCCGCCTCCAGCACCGCATGGCCGGCGGCGATATCCCATTCCATGGTCGGACCGTGGCGCGGATAGATGTCGGCCCCGCCCTCGGCGATGATGCAGAGCTTCAGGGAGGAATCCATCGGCTGGCGGTCGGTGATGCCGAACTCCGCCTGCAGCTTGGCGTACTGCTCGTCCTTCAGGGTGTGGCTTGTCAGGGCCAGCATCCGGCCCGGCTCCAGCGGCCGCACATGCACCGGCTTGCCGACGGTCTCGCCGAAATTGCGCTTGTGGGCGCCGTCGCCAGTGGTGAACCAGGTCTGCCCCGTCGCCGGCGCCGACACGGCCCCCGCCACGGGTCGGCCGTCCTCGATCAGGCCGATGTTGACGGTGAAGTGCGCGTCGCCTCGGACGAAGGCCTTGGTGCCGTCCAGCGGATCCACCAGCATGAACCGCCGGGCGATGCTTAAGGGTACGCCGCCGGCCGCGGAGTCTTCTTCGGCGATCACCGGGATGTCGGGGAAGGCGGCCTTCAGCCGCTCCAGGATCAAGGCCTCGCCGCGCCGGTCGGCCTCGGTCACCGGGCTGTCGTCGCTCTTGGTGTCGACGGTCAGGCCGGAGCGCCACAAGGGCAGGATAACGGCGCTGGCCGCCTCGACGATGTCGGCGAAGACCGCCCCTGGATTTGCTGTCATGCGCGCCTGTCTGGCATAGTGATCTGGTTTGCGAAAGTCGCAAATCAGGCCAACGTTCGCCGCCTCCAAACCGGATCGCCGAAGCCCCACATGACCGAGACCTCGACCTCAACGATTGCGCCCGAGCTGCTGGACCCGACAGTCGAGCCGCCGGCGCCCGTCTCGCCGGTCGAGTTGGCCTCCTTCCTGGCCGCGCGCATGTGTCACGACTATATCAGCCCCGCCGGGGCGATCATGTCGGGCCTGGATCTGCTGGAAGACCCCAGCGCCCAGGACATGCGCGAGGAGGCGATGAATCTGATCGCCGCCAGCGCCAAGAAGCTGGTCGACATGCTGTCCTTCGACCGGGTCGCCCTGGGCGCCAGCGCGGCGGCCGAAACCTTCGGCGCCGACCAGCTGGAGACCCTGGCCAAGGGTGTCGCCGCTCATGGCCGCGCTCAGCTGGCCTGGAACGTCACCTTGCGAACCCTGCCCAAACCGGCGGCCCGCGCCCTGCTCAACCTGGTTCAGATCGGTCTCGGCGCCCTGCCCACTGGCGGGACGGCGACCCTGACGGCGGTTGAGGCGGAGGATGGCATTACCCTGGAGATCGATTGCGTTGGCGCCCGCGCGCGTCTGCGTCCCGCGGTGATCGACGGCCTGGAAGGCCGCCGCCTGGAAGAAGGCCTGGCCGGCCTTTGGGTCCAGTCCTTCTACCTTCACGAACTGGTCGCCACGGCCGGCGGCAGCCTCGAGCACGCGGTGTTCGAGGAGCGGGTGATGGTGACGGTGAAGCTGCCGGCGTAAGCGGCCCCGACCCTCCCCGACAAGCGGGGAAGGTTTCCCATCCCAACAATTTTCGTCAGACCATACCGCTCCTTAACCCTCCTGGCCGCAATACCAGCCGGAGACTTGGAGTGTTTCCGCCGGTGAAGACGTGTCTGATCGTCGATGACAGTCGGGTGATCCGCAAGGTCGCCCGCCGCATCCTCGAAGATCTCGGGTTCGAGATCGCCGAGGCGTCCGACGGCATGGAAGCCATGGCCTGGTGCCGCACCTCGATGCCCGAGGCCATTCTGCTCGATTGGAATATGCCGGTGATGGACGGGCTGATCTTCCTGCGCGCCTTGCGCAAGGAGCCCGATGGCCACTCGCCGGTGGTGGTGTTCTGCACGGTCGAGAACGACCTGGAACATATCACCCAGGCGCTGGAAGCCGGCGCCGACGAATACATCATGAAACCTTTCGACGGCGAGATCCTGCAAGCCAAGTTCGCCGAGGCGGGGTTGGTTTCGTGAGGGCCGACGAGATCGAGATCATCCGGCGTATCGTCCAGGCCCGTTCGGGCATGGTCATCGATCCGGACAAGACCTACCGGATCGAGACCTGCCTGGGGCCGGTCGCGCGCCGCGAGGGGTTCGCCGATATCTCGGAGATGGTTCGCGACATCCAGGCCAAGCGCGACAACGCCCTGATGTGGGCGGTGACCGAGGCCCTGGCCAACACCGAGACCAGCTTCTTTCGCGACCGGGCGCCGTTCCAGCAGTTCCGTGAGGAAATCCTGCCCGAACTGGCCATCGCCCGCAACGGCGCGCCGATCCGCATCTGGAGCGCCGGCTGCTCCACCGGCCAGGAGCCCTATTCCCTGGCCATGATCGTCGAGGACGAGGCCAGCAAATATCCCGGTCTGAAGACCGAGCTATTCGGCTCGGACCTGTCCGAGCGATGCCTGGAGAAGGCTCAGAGCGGCCTCTACACCCAGTTCGAGGTACAGCGCGGCCTGCCCATCCGCCTGCTCGTGCGGCATTTTGAAAAGAACGAAGAGACCTGGGCGCTCAGCCCCCGCATCCGCCAAGCCGTTCGATGGCGCCGGGTCAACCTGCTGGCCGACCTGACGGGGCTTGGCGAGTTCGACGTGATCTTCTGCCGAAACGTGGTCTCCAGCTTCGACCGCGATGTTGCGGCCCGGGTGCTGGAGCAACTGGCCGCCGCCCTTCCCGAGGATGGTCGGCTAGTGCTTGGGATCGAGGAGACGGCTTCGGACTTCACCGACGCCCTGCGTCCGCTCTCCGGCCGTCGCGGCGTCTATGCGCCGAACCCGGAGCGGCGCCGGGCCGCTTAAACGCGATCGCCCGTCCCACGGATGGAACGGGCGACCTCAAAGTTCAGTCATGGACCGCGGCGTTATTTGGCGTCGCGGGCGGTGTCGGTGACAGCGCCGCCAGCCGCGGAAACGTCCTTGCCGGCGCCTTCGACGGTGTTACAGGCAGTGACGGTCAGGCCAGCGGCGACCAGGGCGAGTAGGATGAGCTTACGCATGAGACTTCTCCTCTGTGGGACAGGACTCAGAACGGCTATGCCGCCGTACGGTTCCGCTTGGGCCGCCCGCGATTTGGCGCGCCGGGCTCGGCGGCGGGATTGGGGAAGATCAGCCGCACGGTCACGCCGCCGTCAGGGTTAGGGCCCAGCTCGATCCGTCCACGCAGCTGGCGGGCGAAGGCCGTCATCAGCGTGCGCCCAACGCCGCCGCCGGTCAGCACCGGCGCGGAGCCGGAACCCTGGTCGGCGATCACCAGTTCGGCCTCGTCGCCGTCCAGGGCGAACTTTACAAACAGTGAGCCCTGTTTCATCGACAGGGCATGTTTGCGGGCGTTGCTGATCGCCTCGACAGCGAACAGGGCGATGGGCGCCAGCTTGTCGGGATCGATGATCAGCTCATCCACTTCCATCTCGGTGCGCAGGGCGCCCTGCCGATCGCCGTCGTCGGTGATCAGCTGGCCGATCAGGTCGGACAGGAACTGGCGCAGGTCCACCCGCTTCAGATCGGGCCCCTGGTAGAGGGCGCGATAGATCAGAGCCAAGGCGCCGATGCGGTGGCGCATGTCGGTCATGGCCGCCCGAGCGGCCGGATCCTCCATCGCCCGTTGCTGCATATTCACCAGCGAGGTAATCACCTGCAGATTGTTCTTCACCCGGTGATGGATCTCGCGCATCAGCGCGTCCTTCTCCGAGATGGAATTGAGCAGTGACTCGTCCCGGGCGGTGATGGCCATGGCCATGGTGTCCAGGGCCTGGGCCAGCTCGCGGATTTCCGGCGGCGCGTGGTCGGCCTGCACCGGCCGAACCGTCAGGCGGCCCTTGGCGTAGATGGCCGCAATCCGCTGCAGGTAGCGCAGCCAGAACACCACGATCCGGTCGGCGACGATCCACACCGCGCCCAGGGCGATGGTGAAGGCCAGCAGCGGAAACAACAGACTCGACAGCGGATTGAGCCGCGCCCACGACCACCAGCCCTCGCGCGGCGTCGACAGCACGACATAGAGGTCGCCGGACAGGGGCGCGGCGGAGAAGACCCGCGACTGCCCGTGAGCGTCCTTGCCGTAGTAGATCATCGATCGCCGCCAATTGGGTTCGGCGGGGAAGGCCGGCGGCGGCGTGTTGAAGGCGTCGGGCTGGGTGCTGAACAGGAAATGGCCCCGGCCGTTCGCCAGGGCGACCTCGGTGTCCTGAGGCAGGCTCGGATCGCTCAAGGTCGGCCGCAGCGCCGCCAGGTCCAGCACCGCGGCGGCGACGCCTTCAAAACGTCCTGCGGAATCCGTCAGCGGCTGCAGCGCCATGAGCGCCGGTCGGGTGGTCAGGTCAGCCGGCGCCTTGATCACCAACTGCGACGAGCCCGCGGCCAGCCGCTGAAACCATGGCGAGGTGCGGCGGGTGGGGTCGGCCGGCACGCTGGCGGCGGCGCAGGTGACCCGGCCCTGGGCGTCGAACCGGATCAGGTTGATGTAGCCGGGGACCCGCGTGGCGATCTCCGACATCCGCTGCGGGCACTGCACGCCGACCGCTTCGGGCGCCACGGTTTCCAGCAACACCGCCGCGCCGTCCATCCGCGCGCGGGCGGTGGCCGCGCTGCGCTGGGCGGCGAGGGCCAGATCCATCCGGCGCTGATCGGCGTCCTTGGAAAAGGTCACCATCGCCTGCGCCGCGCCCAAAATCAGCACAGGCAGAAGCGCGATGGCCAGGGCCGCGCCAAGGCGCGCCCGAATGGAAGTCATCGGCCCGAAAGTCAGCCGGAAGGGAGGCCGCGCCATACTATCCTAGCGTTGCGTGCTGAGCCGCTCCGCGTCGGCCATGATCGAGCGCATTGCATCGGAGGCTGAAAGGCCGTCGCGATCGTAGCTGCCATCGTCCAGGATCGATTGGAGAGCGCGACGGGCCCGGCTGACGCGGCTTTTGACCGTGCCGACCGCGCATCCGCATATGTCGGCCGCTTCTTCGTACGCGAAGCCGCCGGCCCCAACCAGAATCAGCGCCTCGCGCTGTTCAGCCGGCAGCATGGCCAGACCCTGACGCATTTCGTCCAGGGCCAGGGGCGAGGACGGGTCGTCAATGGCCACCAGGGTGCGTTCGGCTGCTTCCTGGTCGAGTTGGGTCTGGCGCCACGACCGGCGACGCTCGGAATAGAACTGGTTGCGCAGGATCATGAAGGTCCAGGCCTTCATGTTCGTGCCCATCTGATAGCTGGCGCGCGCGTCCCAGGCCTTGACCAGGGCGTCCTGCGCCAGGTCGTCGGCGGACGCCGGATCACCGGCCAGGGTGCGGGCAAAGGCGCGCAGATGGGGGATCAGCGCGACCAGTTCGCCCTTGAAGCGGGCGTCGTCGCTACTGGCCGGCTTAGGGGCGCCGGTCGATCTCGTCTTCTCGCCGGGCATCAGCCTTCACCTGGCGATTTGTCGTCATGACGGCGAAGGATATCCAGAAACTCGTCGGGCACGGGCTCGGCCACGACATCGTCGAACATCTGGCGCAGTTTTACGCCGATGGCCTGTTGCCGCAACCTGGCCTCGTCGAGCGAGGACTTGGCTTGCCGGCGACGCTTTTCAGTCGATGTCGGTTCGATCATACCCTTGGCGTTGCGCTCATTCACGAAACGCCCCCCTTGTAATGACTCTAGTCTTGCGCGCTTTGTAGGGTGAAGAACGCGAGGCGCCCTGCGGGGTTCCCTGATTGAATAGTTTTTTCCGGAACCTATGCCCGTCCGGAGCGTTTGTAACAGCTAAGTCGGAAGCTTGCGCCCATTCCCGACGCCTTTTTTAGGGTTCGGAATATTTGGGCGTCGGCGCGACATCGCTAAGTCGCAAGGGGTTTATATGAGTCTTCTATCAAGTTTGGCGCCGCATCTGCCCTACGTCCGCCGCTATGCGCGGGCCCTCACGGGCGACCAATCCACCGGTGACGCCTATGTGCGCGCCGCCCTGGAGGCTCTCGCGGCCGGCGAGCGCATGCTCGACGCTTCGATGACGCCCCGGGTCGCCCTCTATCACGTGTTTCACACCATCTGGTCGTCCACCGGCGCCCAGCTGGAAACGCACAATGACGATCGCCGGCCTTCCCCGTCCGATGACGCCGCGCGCCGCATCATGCGCATCGCCCCCCGCTCGCGGCAGGCCTTCCTGCTGACCGCGCTGGAAGGCTTCACCCAGTCGGAAGCCGCCTCAATCCTGGAGACCGATTTCGAGGAAGTCGAAGCGCTGATCGCCGAGGCCCAGACCGAAATCGACGCGGAACTGGCCACCGACGTCCTGATCATCGAGGACGAGCCGGTTATCGCCGCCGACATCGAGGCCCTGGTCCAGGAGCTCGGTCATCGGGTGATCGACATCGCCGCCACCCGTACCGAGGCCACCGATTCCGTGGCCCGCCGCACGCCCGGCCTGGTGCTGGCTGACATTCAGCTCGCCGACGGCTCGTCCGGGATCGATGCGGTGAAAGACATCCTCGGCCGCCATGACGTGCCGGTGATCTTCATCACCGCCTTCCCCGAGCGCCTGCTCACGGGCGAACGGCCTGAACCCACCTTCCTGATCACCAAGCCGTTCCAGCCGGAAACCGTGAAGGCGGCGATCGGCCAAGCCCTGTTCTTCCACCCGATGCGCAGCAAGCAAGCCGCCTGACGGTTCAGCTTCGGAACGCTGAAGCGCGGCCCGCGTTAGCGCAGGGCCGCGTTTTTGCATCTGGAGGTGAACATGCTTGGTTGGGCTCTGCTTTTCTTCATCCTGGCGGTCATCGCCGGCTTCCTGGGCTTCATGAGCCTTGCCGGCCTGGCGGCCAGCATCGCCAAAATCCTGTTCCTGGTCTTCATCGTCCTTCTGGTCGTCAGCTTCGTCATCCGGGCGATCCGAGGACAGTCGGTCGTTTAGACATGACGCCTGGCTTCCCCAAAACCGCTCGTCCCGGCGAAGCCGGAATGAGCGGTGGAAGGCGTGGCGTTATTCTGCCTGACCTAGTGGTTCAGCCCGGTAGTGGCCGGGGTCCGGGCCGCTGCGATCGGCGGCGTCTGGGTCGTCGAGGTGACGGCTGGGCTGGACGCCGCGATGCGCGAGGCGGCGCTGGAATCGGCGCGGTGGAAGTCGCCCGCGCGGAAACCCCAGGCCAGGGCCAAGGCGGCGCCGGCCAGAACCACCGAGCCGATCAGCACCATCAGAACATGCCGGCCGCGGTTAGCGCCCCGGGCTTCGACGACGGATAGATGCGCGGCGTGTTCGTGAAATTCGGAGTTGGCCATCCTGGCCTCCTTTTGAAAACCTGTGTTGCCTAAACAGCCGCCGGCGCCAAAAGGGTCCAATTTCGCTAATTCGCCGTCCGCGCGAAAAATTTGCGGAAGTGGCGGAACTACCTGGGGGGGGATGCCGTTTACAATTTGCGGAGGCGGCGACGCCCCCCCGACATAGGACTGGCCACAGTCAGTCCAGCTGCCTCCGCACCCCAATCTCTCAATGATGCACAAGCCTCCAGGGCGGCCCCAGCGGGCCGCTCTTTTCTTTTGGGCGGTGGCGCGGAGCCACGGTGGGGGCTGGCGCCGGCCCAGGGATCATCCGCGTTCTAACCGCAACCATTGGCCTGTGGCGCGTTTCGCGGTATCGAACGGATCATGAACGCGTTGGATATGATTCTGGGCGTCATCGCCCTCGCCAGTCTTGCCGGCCTGGGCGCGGCCCTTCTGGCGTTGGGCAAGACCCGCGCACGGGCCGATGTCGCCGAGGCCCGGCTGGAAGCCGCCGCCCTGTCGCCGGCGATGTTGCGCGATCAGGCCGCCGCCACCGCCCAGGCCGTTAGCGAACAGCTGGTGGCCCGCGCCGCCGAAAGCTTCAAAACTCAGGAGCTGCTGGCCCAGCAGCGGATGGAGGCCCAGCTCAAGCCGGTCGCCGAAACGCTGCAAAAATTCCAGGAGCACGTCGCCGCCGTCGAAAAGGTCCGCGCCGAGGAGACCGGCGGCCTGAAGGTCCAGATCGAATCGCTGCTCAAGGCCTCCACCGAAACCCAGTTCGAAGCCCGCAAGCTCTCCGCCGCCCTCCGCCGCGGCGCCGGCGTGCAGGGCCGCTGGGGTGAGCAGACGCTGCGCAATGTGCTGGAAGCCGCTGGCCTGGTCAGCCGCTTCGACTTCGTCGAACAGTTCAGCGTCGACTCCGACGAAGGCCGGCGCCGCCCCGACGTCAAGGTCGCCATGCCCGGCGGCGGGGTCTTTGTGATCGACGCCAAATGCTCGCTGAACGCCTTCCTCGACGCCCAGGAGGCGACTGACGACGTCACGCGCGAGGCGGCCCTGGTCCGCCACGCGCAGAGCGTCCGCACCCATATGGTCGACCTGTCCGCCAAGACCTATTGGGACCAGTTCCAGAAGGAGCGCTCGCCCGACTTCGTGGCCATGTTCGTGCCCGGCGACGGCTTCCTCGCGGCCGCGCTCGACCGGCTGCCGGACCTGATGAGCGACGCCATGAACAAGCGGGTGCTGCTGGTCACCCCCACCACCCTGTTCGCCCTCTGCAAGGCCGTCGCCTATGGCTGGCGGGTCGAGGAGCAGTCGGCCAACGCCGACAAGATCGCCGCCCTGGGCCGCGAACTCTACAAGCGCCTGTCGGTCATGGGCGGCCACGCCGCGGCCCTGGGCAAGTCGCTGGAGGGCGCCGTTGGCCGGTACAACCAGTTCGTCGGATCGCTGGAAACCCAGGTCCTGACCCAGGCGAGGCGATTCGAGGATCTGGCCGTGGATCACGAGGCCAAGGAGATTCCGGCCCTCGAGCCCATCGAGGTTGCGCCCCGCGCGCTCGCGAAATTGGCGCCTACGGATGCAGAACCCAGCGACACCGCGCCGGTCTTGACGGTCGCCAGAGGCTGACCTACCTGAATTGCATGGCAATTCGCGAAATCCTGGTCGTTCCCGACCCCCGATTGAAACTGATCTCCGAACCGGTCGACAAGGTCGATGACGACCTGCGCGCACTCATGGATGACATGCTGGAGACCATGTACGACGCCCCCGGCATCGGCCTGGCCGCCATTCAGGTCGGCGTGCCCAAGCGGGTGATCGTCATGGACCTGGGCCGCGACGAGACGGACCGCCAGCCTCGTTACTTCATCAATCCGGAAATCCTCTGGAGCTCGGAAGAGACCGCGCCCTATGAGGAAGGCTGCCTGTCGATCCCCGAAATCTATGACGAGGTCGAGCGCCCTGCCAAGGTCAAGCTGCGCTATCTGAACTATCAGGGCGAACAGATCGAGGAAGACGCCGAGGGCGTGTTCGCCGTCTGCATCCAGCACGAGATGGACCACCTGCAAGGCGTCCTCTTCATCGACTACCTGTCCCGCCTGAAACGCACCCGCGCGGTGGCCAAGGTGAAGAAGGCGATGGCGGCCTAGGCGAGGTACACCTCTCCCTTCGGGAGAGGTGTTGGTGCACGCCCGCTCAAAACTCCCCATATCCCCGCGCCATCGCGGCGGCGAACATTGGCAACAGGGCGAACAGCACCACCTCGGCATGCAGGTAGCGGCGCACGCTCTTCACCTGATCGTCCGAGGGGCTAATTCCGGCCTTGCGCCACTGGATGAAGCGGATGGTCGGTGGGACGGACAGCAGGCCGACGACCGCAAACGTGACGATCTTGGCCCAGAAGAAGCCGTTGTGCTGGTAGTAGGTCCAGCCCTTGGCGGCGAACACCGCGCGGCTGAAGCCGACGATCAGGATCAGCGCGGCCAAGATGCCGTACCAGAGGTCCACCGCCGCTATCCGCGAGACCATGGCGCTGTCCATGCCCTTTCGCACCGCGATCAGTTCGGCGAACAGCACCCCGAACAGGGCGAAGATCAAAAGGTGATGGCCGATCGCAAAGGCGAGGTCGAGCATGGCGGCGGCTCCCAAGGGCCGCGTCAGCTGGCCCGAGAGCCATATATCTTACAGTGTAAATTAAAAAGCAAGCCCCAGTGCCTCTCCCGATCGTCACCCTCGGCCTCGACCCGAGGGTCGGAGGCTCGGCTTGGATAGTGGTGATACGATTGGCCGTTGTGCGGCGGGACATCCGATCCTTGGGTCAAGCCCAAGGATGACGAAAGGAGGGCAAGCGAGCCTCAGCTGTGGGTGTCGTCGTGAACGTCCTGCTTGACGTCGTCCGCCGTGTGCTTGGCTTTATCGCCCGCCTTGTCGGCCTCGACCTTGGCGTCGGCGGCGGCTTCCTTCACCGAGACCGACAGATCGTGCCCAACCTTCTTGGCGTCGGCGTCGGCCTTGCGGATGTCCGGGTCGGTCTTGATCTTGTCGGCTTCCGCCTTCAGCTCATGGCCGGCGTCCTTCACATCGTGGCTCAGGTCGGCGGTGGCGGATTTCGAGCAGGCCGTGACGGCCAGGCAGGCGAGCGCAATGGCTAGAACGCGCATGATTTCAGTCCCCGTTGGTTCGGATGCGGAACGGCCCGCCGACGCCAAGGTTCCGGCAACGCTTCCGTGCCAACGCTTCCCTGGCGACGCGCGGCCCGGTAAACGCCAACCATGCGCATCGCCTTCCTTGGAACGCCGGACTTCGCCGTCGCGGCCCTGAAAGCCCTGATCGGGACGGACCATCAGCTTGTGATGGTCTACGCCCAGCCCCCTGCGCCGCGCGGTCGTGGGCACGACTTGCGCCCTTCGGCTGTCCAGGCTTGCGCCGACGCGGCGGGTATTCCCGTCCGAACCCCGGCTTCGATGCGCGATCCGGTCGAGATCGGGGCTTTCGCCGCGCTTGAGCTCGACCTGGCCGTGGTCGCCGCCTTCGGCCAGATCCTCCCCGGCGCGGTGCTGGACGCGCCCCGGCTGGGCAGCATCAACCTGCACGCCTCCCTGCTGCCGCGCTGGCGTGGCGCGGCGCCGATCCAGCGGGCGATCATGGCGGGAGACCGCTTCACCGGCCTCAACATCATGCAGATGACCGAGGGGCTGGACGAAGGCCCGGTGCTGCTGAGCGACACCCTGCGCATCGACGCCCTGGAGACTGCCGGAACCCTGCACGATCGCCTGGCCCTCCTCGGGGCCAGGATGGTGGTCGAGGCCGTGGATGGGCTGGCGCGCGGCGCCCTGACGCCGACCGCACAGCCGGAGGAGGGTGTCACCTACGCCAAGAAGATCCGGCCCAAGGAAGCCCATATCGACTGGGCCAAGCCGGCCGAGGAGGTCGACCGTCGCATCCGGGGCCTGTCGCCCTTCCCGGGCGCCTGGTTCATGGCGCCCTCCGACAAGGGGCCTACGCGCATCAAGGCGCTGCTGTCGCGCGCCGAGGATGCTGGGGGCGAGCCCGGAACCGTCCTGGACGACCAGCTGCTGATCGCCTGCGGGACCGGCTCGGTGCGGCTGCTGCGCGCCCAGCGCGAGGGCAGGGCGGCGCAGGACGCCGAGACCTTCCTGCGTGGCTTTCGCCTCCCCGCCGGCGCCAAGGTCGGCTGATGCCCCGCTATCGCCTGACCATCGAATATGACGGCGGCCCCTACAACGGCCTGCAGGCCCAGGCTGGCCAGCCCTCGGTGCAGGCGTCTGTCGAAGCCGCCGTGAAGGCCTTCTGCGGCCAGACCCTGCGCGTGCACGCCGCCGGCCGCACCGACAGCGGCGTCCACGCCAGCGGCCAGGTCGTTCACTTCGATCTGGAGCGCGACTGGAAGCCCGACGTGGTCCGCGACGCCCTCAACGCCCACCTCCGCCACGAGCCGATCGCCGTGCTGGACGCCGTTCAGGTCGGCGAGGACTTTCACGCCCGCTTCTCGGCCAAGGAGCGCCGCTACCTCTACCGCATTCTGGCGCGCCGCAGCCCGCCCGCGCTTGAGGCCGGCAAGGTTTGGCATGTGCGAAAGCCCGTCGATGCGGCCGCCATGCACGAAGCGGCCCAGGCCCTCATCGGCACGCACGACTTCACCACCTTCCGCGACATCGCCTGCCAGGCCAGGTCGCCGGTCAAGACCCTGGATGTGGCGAGGGTCGAGCGTGTGGGCGAGGAGGTCCGCCTGGTCTTCGCCGCCCGCTCCTTCCTGCATCGTCAGGTCCGCTCCATGACCGGCTCGCTGGTGGAGGTCGGGTTGGGCCGGTGGAGCGCCGAGGATTTGAAAACGGCCCTGGACGCCTGCAACCGCAGGGCCTGTGGACCCGTCGCGCCGGCGGCGGGATTGTACCTGACCGAGGTGGTGTACTGACCAAGGTTGGCGTAGCGGCTAGGCCCCCTCAGTCACCCTGCGGGGCGACAGCTCCCCCATCGGGGAGCGATTTAGAAAGCAGCGCCGACCACTTGAATCGCTCCCCCGATGGGAGCTGTCCCGAAAGGACTGAGGGGGCCTGGCCGGCACTGCGACGTTGACAGAAAGCTCAAGCCTCCGCCGCCTCGCTCGCCAGAAACGCTTCGACCGCATCCATCAGGAAATGCGTCCCCTGTTCACGCTGCGGCGCATCCGCCGGGTCGAGCAAAAAAGCGCCCTGTTCGGTGAACTTCAGCCGGGTCTTGCCGCCCACCGCCGCCAGTTCGATCGTCGTGATCGAGACCGACATAAGCGTCTCGTCCAGATGCATCGCATAGGTGAAGACGATGCGCTCGCTCGGGACGATGTCGTAATAGGTGGCGTCGAACCGGTGCTGGACGCCGCCAGGCTCGCCGACGCTCGAAGTCTCGCGGCCGCCGACCCGGAAGTCCATCGACCGCTCGGTCCGCACCCAGTGCGGCGCGCCTGTGAACCAGGCGTCCTTGGCCTTCTGCTCGGCGAAGGCCTTGAACACCCGCGCCGGCGACGCCGACAGGGTGCGTTCGATACAGAAGGTGGCGTGGGTGACGGAGCGTTCGGTCATGGCTGTTTGTCCTTATCTTCCGCGGCATCGGCGGTTTCGTTGAGGTACTGCTCCAGCCGGTCGAACCGCTGCTCCCAGGTGGTGCGGCGCTGGTTGATCCAGCCCTCCGCGGCGCTGAGGGCGGCCGGCTCGATCTGGCAGGTGCGCACGCGGCCCACTTTTTCAGTGCGGACCAGGCCGCCGGCTTCCAACACCTTCAGATGCTGGACGATGGCCGACAGCGTCATGTCGAACGGACGCGCCAACTCGCTCACCGAAGCGGGCCCCAGGGTGAGCCGCTCCAGCATGCCGCGCCGCGCCGGATCGGCGAGCGCCTGGAAGGCAAGATCGAGATCAGGAGAATACTGAAGCATATGCTTCAGTATCATGGTGCGGATGGTTTGCAAGTTCCATCATCAGCACTTCTCATCGTCATCCTCGGGCTTGACCAGGTCGAGCCCGAGGATGACGAGCGGAGAGAGAAGAAGCCCCAACCCCCAGACAGCGAAACGCCGCCGGAGGGGGGGAACCTCCGGCGGCGCGGCGCCTCGTCGAGGGGGGAACACGACAAGGACGTCTTCGCGGATCGCCGGCGGTTTTCTGGCAGGGGCCGGCGTCCTGGGTTCGAGAGAGGGGAAGTCTCGAACAGACTGTCAGATAGGTAGCCGAAAACGGATTTCCACCCCTTGCGGAGGAGAATTTCGCCTCACGGCTGTGTGAGCGGCTCGCTCATCGGCGAAGGTGCGGCCAGGGCCGGCGGATCGCCTGGCGCGGACACGGATGACGTCGGTCCCAGCGGCTCGCCATCGCTGGACAGCAGCACCGCGATCCACCGCGCACCCTCGAACTGGGCCAGGATGATCATGGCCATGACCGTCAGCGGCGTGGACAGGAACATGCCGGGCAGGCCCCAGATCGCGCCCCAGAAGGCCAGGGACAGCAGCACCGCGATCGGGTCGATGTTCAGGCTTTTGCCCTGCATGCGAGGATAGATGATGTTGCCGATGATGAAGCCCATCACCTCCAGCGCGGCCAGCAGGATCAGGGCGCGCCAGGGGGTGTCGAACTGGACCAGGGCGAACAGGGGCGGACCCAGCACGCCGATGGCGCCGCCGATGATCGGGATGAAGCCGACGATGAAAATCAGGAAGGCCCAGAAGACCGCATTGTCGAGCCCGAGCGCCATCATCACCACGAAGGCCGGAACGGCCATCATCAGGCCGCAGACCACCTGGATCCACAGATAGCGTTCGACCCCGTCGCGGATGCGCTGGAAGATTTCCGCCGCCTCGTGCCGCGTGGCGTCGCTCCCGAACAGCTTCACCGCCTTGCGCGGAAAAGACTGCCGCGAGGCGATCAGGAAGCCGAGATAGAGCAGCACGGCCACGGCGGTGGTGGCGAACCCCTTCAGATGACCGACGGTGACGCCGATGTAGGAGGAGGGGTTGAGCTGGTTGATCAGCTGTTGGGCGGTGGGGTGGTTGGCCATCCCCATGGTCGCCGCCAGGCCGCCCACCAGGGCGTTCAGCTTGGGCAAATAGGTGTTGATCTGGCCGGCGAAGGCGGTTGCGTTGGCGGCGACCACGACGACGGTCAGGATCACCAGGCCCACCGACAGGACGATGGCGATCGGCTGCGCGAGAATGGCCGGAAAATGCGGCACCCGTTTCACCAGCACCCGGGCGAAGCTGTCGATCATTACCAGCAGGAACAGGGCCAGCGCCAACGGCGTGAGGATGCCGCTCAGCCAATAGAAGGCCGCGCCGGCCACCACCACGGCAATGACGACCAGGGAATTTCGCGCGGTGTGGGCGCGGATATGCAGGTCGGCCAGGGCCATGGAATGCTCCGATTACCCCTGCGACTGTCGTTGCGTCAGCTCAAGGCGTCAATGCCGGAGCGGGGCGGGCGTTCCCGAACGGCGGCCTTTGCCGGAAGCCAGGATTACCAATCGGACGAACGGCGCAGCCAAGCCGACCGCTATCATCAGCATCGCTGGCATGAGCATTAAGGCGGTGGGCAATCCCGAGCCTGGCGCTTCAGAATCTGTGGGAACTGGAAGCAACAACGGGATCAGCGATATCATCGCCATGCCGATGCCACCCCGCAGCGGCCACCGTCGATAGATAAGCCAACAGCCCACCGTCAGGTAGAGCGCGAAGGCCGCAAATATGACGAGCCCATCGATCATCCGCTCAGTCTATCACGACTGCATATCGAGTGCTGATCGATCTAGCCTGTCGGCAGGTCAGGCCATCTCGGCTTGGACCCGCTTCACGCCCTTCGGCGTCTGCGGGCCGCGAACCAGCTTTCCGGGCATCTCCCCCGTTGCTTCGCCGTTCTCGAACGTCACCTGGCCGGACACGATGGTCACCCGATAACCCTCGGCGCGCTGGATCAGGCGGCGACCCTCTGCGGGAAGATCGAAGGCCATTTCCGGCGCCAGGATTCGCAGGGCGTCGAAGTCGATCACGTTCACGTCCGCCTTCATCCCCGGCGCGATCACGCCGCGGTCGGTCAGGCCATAGAGTTTGGCGGTGTCGTGGGTCTGCATCTGCACCACCCGCTCCAGCGGCATCCGCTCGCCGCGCGCCCGGTCGCGGACCCAGTAGGTCAGCATATAGGTCGGGAAGCTGGCGTCGCAGATCACCCCGCAATGCGCTCCGCCGTCCGATAGGCTGAGGATCGTGGCGTCGCTCTGCATCATCTCGTGGATATGGTCGAAGTTGAACAGGGCGTAGTTCAGCAGCGGCAGATAGATGTAGCCGCGCCCGTCCCGCTCCATCAGCATGTCATAGACGATGGCGTCCGCGGCCTGGCCGGTGCGCGCGGCCAGGGCGGCGATGCTGTCCTCGGCGCGGGGCTCATAATCGAGCGAGCCCTCGTTCTCCAGCCGGAACATGCGGTCGAAGCCCGACAGCAGCATGGCCGCCAGCGGGGTCGTGTCCGGCGATGGCTCGGACAGGATGGCCGCGCGGACCTCGGGCTTCTTCAGCTCCACCAGCCGCTCGGCGAAGGGCAGGGCGGCCAGCGTGCGATAGGTGGGCCGTGCGACGAAGGGGTGGATGGTGCTCTGCCAGCCCAGCACCATGCCGGTGGGGCGGCAGGCGATCTGGGCGGTGATCTGGGCGCCATCCTTGCGGGCCTGGTCGGTCATGGCCAGCAGGTCGCGCCACTTCTGCGGCTGGAACGGCGCCTGCAGCAGGCCATAGGTCACCGGCACGCCGGTCAGCTGAGACATCTCGGTCATCCACCGGAATTCGTCTTCCGCCGGGGCCATATCGGAGGCCATCTCGAACACCCCCTTGCCGCCTTCGGCCATGGCATGTCCGATGCCGATCAGCTCGTCGGCGCTGGCGAAGGTGCCAGGCACGACCTCGCCATCCTTGGTCCGGTGCAGCATGGTGCGGGAGGTGGAGAAGCCCAACGCGCCGGCCTTCATCGCCTCGCGGACGATGTCGGCCATGGCGGTAATGTCCTCAGGCGTGGCCTTCTCGTTACGCGCGCCGCGCTCGCCCATCACATAGGCGCGGATCGAGCCGTGCGGGGCCTGGGCGGCGACGTCCAGCACCCGCGCCTTGGCGTCCAGGACGTCCATATATTCGGGGAAGGTCTCCCAGCCCCACTTGATCCCTTCCGACAGGGCGGTGCCGGGAATGTCCTCCACCGCCTCCATCAGCGAGATCAGCCATTCGCGCCGGTCGGGCCGGGCGGGGGCGAAGCCGACGCCGCAATTGCCCATCACCACCGTGGTCACCCCATGCCAGCAGGAGGGCGACAGGTAGGAATCCCAGGTCACCTGGCCGTCGTAATGGGTGTGGATGTCGACCCAGCCGGGGGTGACCAACAGGCCCGCCGCGTCGATCTCGCGCCGCCCCTTGCCGGCCACCTGACCGACCTCGGTGATGACGCCGTCGTCGATCGCCACGTCGGCGATGCGCGCCTTGGCGCCCGTGCCGTCGACCAGACGGCCTCCGCGAATGACCAGATCGTGCATCGTTTCCTCGCCCCTGTTATCGGGTTATCCGAGGATGCTAACCCGAACGGCGTTCTTCCAACAGACTGTCGTGGCGTCAGGGCGTTTGGCGGGAGTCAGGCGCTAAGGCGTGCGGGTGAGCCGCAGCGGGTATTGCTGCCCGGCCTGGGTCAGCGCCCCGATCATCACTTGGCCGTCGTCCGACAGGTAGCACTGAACCACGCCGTCGACATCGTTCATCGACAGCACCACGTGGTCGCCGATGCGGGCGACGCTTTCCGCCGTCTCGCCATTGGCCAGATGGTCGGGGTTTTCCGACAGCACCGTGGTGCCGCGCGCGTCGGTGCGGATATGATAGGTCAGGCGCAGCTTCATCGACGGCTCGGCCGCGACAATCCCGGTCCAGTCACCGTCCAGGCCCTTCACCGACCGAAGCTCGGGCTTGGGCAGGCGCCCCCGATGCAGATTGAGCGACAGGGCGTCGCCGTCCTGGTTCCAGAACCCTGTCCAACCGCGGGTCGCCGCGTCCCAATGGCCGTCGAAATGACTGGCGGCGATGGGCAGGTCGAAGCTCAGGTCGTCACCCGAGGCCTGGATATTGGTGAGGATGGCGTGGAAGCCGCCCTGGTCGGGACTGTCCGCTGTGCCGACCAGCACCCCGTCCGGCTCGGCCTGCAGATGGACGGCGACGCGGACCTCGCCCATCCGCATGGCCACCACGCCGTTCCAGTCGCCGGCCGCCGGCTGCGCCAACGCCGGACCAGCCATAAACATCATGGAAATCAAAGCTGGAAACAGGGTCCTGATCATAATCGCCGCCTCGGCTAATGGATGGACACTGAACGCAGCCTGTGGTGATGCGGCTGCATCGCCAAGCGCGGCGGTCTGATTTGCCGGCCAACCCGGTTTCGTGGCGCGAAAATGATCGTTCGGCGCTGAGACGATGGATTTTGCGGCGATCCCGGGACCACGCGCTCATCGTCACTCGGCATTTGCCGACATTTCATCCGGGAATCTGTTTGCCACCGCCGGCTTTCCGCGCGAGGGTTTGGAAAAACCAAAACCCATGGAGGAAACGACGATGTCAGCGAGCATCAATCCGAACGGCAAGCTTAAGGGCAAGGTCGCCCTGGTCACCGGCGCGAGCCGAGGCATCGGCGAGGCCATCGCCGCGCGCCTGGCCATGGAAGGCGCCAAGATCGTCGTCTCCGCCCGCACGGCGGAAGAGGGCGAAAGCCGGCTTTCCGGCACCCTCGGCGACACGGTGGAGCGGATCAAGGCGGCCGGCGGCCACGCCACCCTGGTCAAGGCGGACCTGGCCCAGGCTATCGAGCGCGAAAACCTGATCGAGCGGGCGACGGACGCCTATGGCCCGATCGACATCCTGGTGAACAACGCCGCCATCACCTATTTCGTCCCGGTCGTCGACTTCACCGAGAAGCGGTTCAAGCTGATGATGGAGGTGCAGGTCTATGCGCCCTTCCACCTGTCGCAGCTGGTGCTGCCGTCGATGAAGGCCCGCAAGTCGGGCTGGATCGTCAACATCTCCTCACCCGCAGGCCTGCACCCGAAACAGCCCTATCTGCGCGCCGGCCGAGGGGGCACGGTCTATGGCATGTGCAAGGCGGCGCTGGAGCGGTTCACCACCGGTCTGGCGGCGGAGGTCTATGACGACAATATCGCGGTGAATGTGGTCTCGCCCGGTCTGGTCGACACCCCCGGGGTGGCCGTGCACGGCCTGATCAACGAGGCGACCAAGGACCGCGTCCAGCCGATCGAATTCATCGCCGAGGCGGTCTACCAGCTGGCCTCGGGCGATCCGAAGACCATGACCGGCCGCATCGACTATGCCGAGCCGTTGTTGAAGGAGCTTCAGCTGACGCCGGCGGAGCTGGTTTAGGCCTCACTCTCAACCGTCATGGCCGGGCTTGTCCCGGCCACCCATCGTGCCGCATGCACGGTCCGTGCGAGCTGAACAATGGATCCCCGCCACACGGGCGGGGAAGACGGTGTTTTAGAGCGGGCGAGGGCCCTAGTCTTCGTGGTGCAGGGTCATCTCGCCGATGCCGGCGGCGACGTTCAGGCCAGTCATGCCTTGGACGCTGACGGGTTGCAGGGCGATGCTGCGGTTGGAGCCGCCGATCAGGGCGTTGGCGCCGACGCCCAGGCCAACCGCCGCGCTGGCGGTCAGACCGCCGTAGTGGCCGGCGAGCGCGCCAGGTTCCGGATGGTCATTGGGGGCGACCACTTCCCAGAGGATCACGCCGGACTTCTGATAGCCGATGTCGACGCCGAACTTGGAAATACTGCCTTCGTAGTGTTCTTCGTGGTTGGCGCCCGCATAGACGCAGCGGATGTCGTGCGACGAACCGAAGATGAAACCCCAGCCGCTCTTCTCATGGCAGGACAGGGTGCCGATCTTCACGCCGGCGGCGTGGTCGTCCTGGGCGTTGGCCTGCACGGCCGGCGCCGCGGCGGCGACCGCGAGGGCGGCGCACATCAAAAGCGTTTTCATGATTACAAACTCCTTGCCGCTTAGGCGCGACATCCGCTCACAACGCATAGCTTGGCGGTTGGTTCGTCGGCTGGCCGACATTGAGGCGGGACGAGGCAACCTTGCGAAACTAAGCCAACCCCTTGTCGCCACGTCACGGCTTCCCAGCCGCTAGACGCAGCCATAAGGTTATCCTTGATAAGTTCGGCCGCTCGACCGGCTGGAGGAACCAGGGAGAAGGCCGATGGTGCGCGCGCCAAACGACCAGACGATCGATCAGGCGCTCGAGGCGGCGCACCTTCCGGCCCTGGTGGCCGCCATGGCCACCATCACCGGCGACGCCGGTTGGCTGAAGCCGGAATGGCGGCCCACCTACAATCCGCTGGAGCGGGGCGAGATCGGGGTGACGCCAGCGGAGCAGGCCAAGATCAAGGCGGCCGCGCACAACGTGATCGCCGACCTCACCGCCGGCAAACTCAAGCCTGCCGTCGCGCCGTCGCCGGGGCTTGTCCGTCAACTGATGGGTTTCGTCGCGGGCGCGGAAATTCCGGACAGCTACGACGCCTTCCTCGGCGACGAGCTGGCGATCGGCGGCGCCTCCACCAAGGATCCTAACTGGTCGGCGGACGAAAAGGCCAAGGCCAAGTCCATGAAGGTGCTGGTGATTGGCGCCGGCATGTCGGGCCTGCTCACCGGCATCCGCCTGAGCCAGGCCGGCGTGCCTTTCGAGATTATCGAGGAAAGGGCCGACGTCGGCGGCACCTGGCTGAAGAACACCTATCCCGGTTGCCGGGTCGACTCCTCCAACCACATGTATTCCTATTCGTTCGAGCCCAATCATCAGTGGCCGAACCATTTCTCGCCCCAGCCGGTGCTGCTGGACTATTTCCGCGGCGTCGCCGACCGTTACGACCTGCGCAAACACATCCGGTTCGAGACCAGCGTGATCGAGGCGGTGTTCGATGAGGCCCGCTCGCTCTGGCGCGTCCACCTGCGCGAAAAGTCCGGCGCCGACCGTTGGGTCGAGGTCACGGCCATCATCACCGCCGTCGGCCAGCTCAATCGTCCGCGCCTGCCCGACATCAAGGGCCGCGAGAGCTTCAAGGGCGCCGCCTTCCACTCCGCCGAATGGCGGCACGATGTCGACCTGACCGGTAAGAAGGTCGCGGTGATCGGCACCGGCGCCAGCGCCTTCCAGTTCGTGCCGGAGATCGCGGGCAAGGTCGGCCATCTGACCGTGTTCCAGCGCACCCCGCCCTGGGCCTTCCCGACGCCACACTACCATGAGCAGGTGCCGGAAGGGATGAAGTGGCTGCTGGAGACGGTGCCCACCTACGACAAATGGTACCGTTTCTTCCTGTTCTGGATGGCCACCGACGGTTTCCTCGACGGCGTCCGCGCCGACCCCAATTGGACCGGCCCGACCACGGCGGTGTCGGAAGCGAACATGCAGTTCCGCGAGATGATCGCCTTCGCCATCGCCGCCCAGATCGGTGAAGGCAGCCGAGACCTGCTCGACAAGGTGATCCCGCAGTATCCGCTCGGTGGCAAACGCGCCCTGCTCGACAACGGCGTCTGGCTGCAGGCGCTGCAACGGAACAACGTCGATCTGATCACCGATCCGATCGCCGAGATCACCGAGACCGGGATCGTCACCAAGGACGGCGTCCATCACGACGTCGACGTGATCATCTATGGCACCGGCTTCTACGCCAGCCGCTTCCTCTATCCGATGAGCTTCGTCGGCAGGGGCGGCGTGACGCTGGAGCAGAAGTGGGACGGCGATCCGCGCGCCTATCTCGGCATGACCACGCCGGGCTTCCCCAACCTGTTCATGATCTATGGGCCGAACACCAACATCGTCGTCAACGGCTCCATCATCTTCTTCTCCGAATGCAGCGTCCGCTACATCACGGGCTGCCTGAAGCTGTTGGCGGACAAGGACGCGGCGACCATCGAATGCCGCCAGGACGTCCACGACACCTTCAACATCCGCGTCGACGACGGCAACAAGCTGATGGCCTGGGGCTCGCCCGTGGTGTCCAGCTGGTACAAGAACGACAAGGGCCGCGTCACCCAGAACTGGCCCTTCGCCCTGGTCGACTACTGGAACGCCACCGTCGAACCGAACCCGGACGATTTCGTGATCGAGCGGGGGAAGGTGGAGGCGGCTTAATACACCTCTCCCGGAGGGAGAGGGAGGGGCCCAGCGAAGCTGGGAGGGTGAGGGATTAGGGACGGTTCAGGAGAAGGCTTAGGCGGCGGTGATCTTTCTGAGGCTGCGTACCCCTCACCCTCCCACGCTTTCGGCGCGGGCCCCTCCCTCTCCCTCCGGGCGAGGTGTTCATCACAGTGCCTTCTCTTTCCGGGCGCGCCTTAGATTTACGGAGTCCTCTCAGGTGGACGACTTCACCGCCGCATGCACCGTGGCAGGCTTCGCCACCGGCGCGCCGGGCAACGCTCCGGTCGGTGGAAACACCGCCGTGCCCGCCACGATATACCAGGTGATGAACAGGCCGCAGATGAAGGCGCCTGGCGCGTAGTCGCCGGTCCGCCTGTAGGTATAGGCGGCGATCACGCCGACCACGGCCAGGATCGGCACGAACTGGAAGGCGACGATGGTGTTCAGCGCCTCGTCCGGCGTGATCAGCAGGCCGGTCATCGCCATGTTCACATATTGGGCGCCGAGCATCACGGCAAAACCCAACCCCATGGCCAGGGCGCCATAGATCAGCGCCATGCTCAGGCTCTCGCCACGCACTGGCAGCGCCATGCAAAAAGACCGCAGCGCCAGCAGGAAGAAGACGGTGAAGGGGGCGAGGTAGACCAGGAAGAGGCCGAAGTGGCGGGCGTCGAATGGCTTGAGCCCGAGCACCCAGAAGCGGAAGTCCACCACATAGACCTGCTGTATGATCGCCAGGGCCAGATAGCCCGCGCCGACGCTGATCGCCGCCACCACCGCCGAACTTATCCAGCGGTGCGGAAAGGCTGGCTTGCCCGCGCGCAGCAGGAAGGACAGCACCAGGCCGATCACCCCGTTCAACAGCGCCCAGACCATCAGCTGGTTGGTGATTTGCTCGGAGAAGGTCGACAGGGCGAAGGGCATGGCCTTGGCGACCACGAAGGGCGCGAACAGCACCACCGGCGCCAGCTTCATGAAGCTGTAGAAGGTCAGGGCCGGGATCGCCGTGGTCAGCACGAAGGCCAGCCACCAGCGCGGCCCGCGCGCAGTGGCGGCGGGTACGGCGGGCGTGTCGAGCAGACCGAACACTGTGTCGATCAGCAGGTTGAAGGTTCCCAGGATCAGCACGACGCAGCCGACGAAGCCGGTCAGGGTGCCGACCTCCTTCCAGATCCAGATCTGGTCCGAGGCTGGCCTGGGCGCGGCCTCGCCGTGCAGCGTCATCTGGAACCAGTCGATCGCCGCCCCGACACCCGCCTTGCTGAAATGCTCCATCGGATGGTCGACCGGCGGATTGACCAGCCGCCGCGCCGTGCCGGCGTCGATGTCGCCATAGAGCCGGCCGGGAACCACGCCGATGGGCGAGCCGAAAATGGCTTTCAGCCGGGGTGAAATCCCCACCATCGACCCGCGCGCCTGCTGCCACATCAGCGGGGCGAACTCGTCGAACTGGCCGTACACCACTTCCAGGTTTCGCGGGAAGGTGGGCGACTCGCCGCCCGGCGCGCCGAAGAAGCCGGTGGTCGAGCCTTCCAGCACCATGGATTTGTAGCCATTCGGCTGCGCCGCCGCCGCGCCCACGATCGGCGCCCCGCCCATGCTGTGGCCCTCAAGGCCGATGTTGGACTTGTCCACGAAAGCCAGGCTCTGCAGATAGCGCAGCGCCGCCGGGCCGCCGTGATTGTATTGGCCGAGATAGCCGCCGGAATAGCCGTGGCCGCTCATGTCCATGGCCAGCACCACGAACCCGCGCCGCGACAGCTCGATGGCGAACGGGCTCTGCATCTCGCGGGTGTTGATGAAGCCGTGGGAAACCAGCACCGCCGGCGCGGGATGGGCCGCCGTCGCGGTCTTGGGCGTATAGAGCAGGCCACTCATGGTCAGGCCGCCCTCGCCGGGGAAGCGCACGTCCTGCACCACCACGCCATTGGTGGTTTGGACCTTGTGAGCGAGATAGCTGCCGAACACGATCAGCAGGCAGCCGATCACGAACAACCGCAGCGACTTGGCCATACTGTTTCCCCCCGAAGTATCTGCTTTTATTTGCGGCATTGGCGCCCAAATCGCTCCGCCTGTCCAGCAATCGGGCCACAGGCTCAAGCCGACCCTACGTCAACTGGGCGGCGACAAGGCGGCTTCGAACGTTTATCGGCTAGGTTTCGCTATCGCCCGCGACGCCTGGAGTCTTCCCGATGTCGACCAAGTCCGCCCTGGCTGAACCGCCGTCCCGTCCCGCCAGCGCGAGCCGGGCGTCGATCCGCCTGCTAGGCCGGCTCCTCGGCGAGGTGATCCGCGAACAGCATGGCCAGCGCGCCTATGAGCAGATCGAGGATATCCGCCAACAGTCCGTGGGCGAACACCGCGATGGCGCGGACGCCTCGGAGCTGCGCAAGCGGCTGGCGCGGCTGAAGCTGCCGGAGATGATCCTGCTGATCCGGGCCTTCTCCATCTTCTCCCAGCTGGCCAACATCGCCGACGACCACCTGGCCCGGCGCGAGCTGCAGCAGACCGAGGCCGATGGCCTGCGCGAACTGGCCGACCGGTTGGGCGACAAGGACGTGCGCGGCTTCCTGGATCAGGCGCTGATCTCGCCGGTGATCACCGCACACCCCACCGAGGTGCGGCGCAAGAGCATCATCGACCGGGAACTGGCCATTGCCGAGCATCTGCAGGTCTATGAGCGCCGCTCCCTGCGCACCTCCGATCGCGCCGATCTGGAAGCGCGGATGAAACGGGAAATCCGCACCCTGTGGCAGACCCGCATGCTGCGCCCGGTGCGCATCCAGGTCACCGACGAGATCGACAATGCCGTCTCGGTGTTCGGCCGCACCTTCCTGCCCCAACTGCCCGCGTTCAAGCGGGCCGTGAGCCGGGTGCTAGGGGTCGAGGGACCGCTGCCCAACTTTATGAAGGTCGGCTCCTGGGTTGGCGGCGACCGTGACGGCAACCCCTTCGTTGGCGCCGAAAGCCTGGAGCATGCGGTCCGCACCCAGGCCGCGACGGTGATCGACCACTATCTGGAACAGGTGCACGAACTCGGGGCGGAGCTGTCGCTTTCGCAGGAACTGGTGAAGACCTCGAACGCCCTGAACGATCTGGCCGAGGGCGCCGGCCATCAGTCCGAACACAAGGCGGATGAGCCCTATCGCCGGGCCCTGACGCGGGTCTACGCCCGCCTGGCCGCCACCCGCCGCGACCTTCTGGGCCGACTGCCGGCCCGCCTGCCGCGCGGCGACGAGCCGGGTTACGCCCAGGCCGACGCCTTCGCGGCCGACCTGACGGTGATCGCCGATTCTTTGATCCAGAATGGCGACGCGGACCTGGCCCAGGGGCGATTGCTCGATCTGCGTGAGGCGGTGGGCGGCTTCGGCTTCCATCTGGCGGTGATGGATCTGCGGCAGAATTCGGACGTGCACGAACGCGCCGTGGGCGAACTGCTGGCCAAGGCCGGCGTCACCGATCGCTATCTGGAGATGGATGAGGCCGAACGGCGCGCCTTGCTGGTCGCCGAACTGACCAGTCCGCGCCTGCTGCGCTCCCCCTACCGCGGCTATTCCGACGAAACCCTCCGTGAACTGAGCATCGTCGACGCCGCCGCTCGCCTGCGGCGCCTGTTCGGCGACGCCGCGGTCGCCAACTATGTGATCTCCAAGGCCGCCAGCGTCTCCGACATGCTGGAGGTCGCCATCCTGCTGAAAGAGGCGGGCCTGTTCACGCCGGGCGAAGCGCCGGAATGCGGCCTGCGTATCGCCCCCCTGTTCGAGACCATCGACGACCTGCGCGCCAGCGCCGAGGTAATGGCAGACTGGTTTGACCTGCCCCTGGCCCGCTCGGTGCTGAAGGCTCAAGGCGACCTGCAGGAAGTGATGATCGGCTATTCCGACAGCAACAAGGACGGCGGCTACGTCACCTCCACCTGGGAGATCCGGGCCGCGATCGGCCGGCTGGTGGCGTTGGGCAAGGCCCGCGGCGTCGGCCTGCGCTTCTTCCACGGCCGGGGCGGGGCGGTGGGCCGGGGCGGCGGTTCGGCCTTCGAAGCCATCAAGGCCCTGCCGGCCGGGGCGGTGCAGTCGGGTGTACGGATCACCGAACAGGGCGAGGTGGTGTTCTCCAAGTATGGCTATCCTGATGTCGGCCGCGCCAATCTGGAGACCCTCGCCGCCGCCACCCTGTTGGCTGACTTCGACTCGGCGCCCGACGCATCGGACGGGCCGGGAGCGGAACTGCTCGCGGCGCTCAGCGCCGGCGCCTACGCCGCCTACCGCGATCTCGTCTATGGCACGCCGGGGTTCGAGACCTATTTTCGCCAATCGACCCCCTTGCCGGAAATCTCCGAGCTGAAGATCGGCAGCCGCCCGCCGTCGCGCACCGCCTCGACCCGGATCGAGGACTTACGCGCCATTCCCTGGGTTTTCTCCTGGTCGCAGGCGCGGCTGATGCTGCCTGGCTGGTACGGCTTCGGCTCCGCCATCGCCGCCCTGACCGAACAGGGCCGGCTGGAAGAGCTCAAGGCCCTCTATCGCGGCTCGGCCTTCTTCCGCACCACCCTGTCGAACATGGAGATGGTGCTGGCCAAGTCCAACCTGCGGATCGCCCGCGAATATGCCGACCTGGTCGAGGATCGCGCCCTGGCGGACGCGGTGTTCCAACGGATCACCGCCGAATGGACCGCAACGCGCGATGCGGTGCTGAGCATCAGCGGCCAGCCGCACCTATTGGCCAACGATCCCCGGCTGGAGGAATCCATCCGCCTGCGCCTGCCCTATATTGATGGCCTCAACCTGCTGCAGGTCGACCTGATCCGCCGCCGCCGCGGCGGCGCCGAGGACCAGGACATCGCCAGCGGCGTTCACATGTCGATCAACGGCGTCTCGGCGGGACTGCGCAACAGCGGCTGATCAATCGACGTTGGCGGTGATCTCGATCAACCCGGCGCGCATGGCGTCGTTCAATAACTGGTTGAAATGGAATAAATTTCGGGCGTTGGCGCGCATCACGTCTGGTCGCGTGAGCACCTCGGCGGGCACCAACAGGCCGCGTTCCATCCGCACGCAATAGCCGCCGTCCACCAGCCGTTTCACGTGCCGCCGGGCGGTTTCGTAGGTGAGGCCCAACACCTTGGCCACCACATAGATGGTGACCGGCTCCCGATCCGAATCCGGCACTGGCGAGCGCAAAGGCGTCTGGCCCTTGGCCTGTGTCAGCTCATGATCGAGGTGGCGCACATTCTCCCGCATGATCGCCAGGAAGACCAGCGCCGTAACCAGCTCGCCCTTGAAGAAGTCGGCGCTGTCCACGGCGGTATTGAGGAAGAATTCGGTGCAAATCCGCCCAACCGCGCGGGCGTGCTCGCCGGACACGAAGGGCAGGTCGTCGTTGTTGTCCAGAGCCATGTCAGGTCAAGGCTCGCCACTTGCGCGTCGGGCCGATCACCGACGTGTTAAACGCACTTCTCAAAATCAACGCCCCTCTCGCGGTTCTCGGCGCCCCCACGCCGTCTCACAAATTTACTCTGGCGGCACAGCACCTGGCGCCCGCCGCGCCTGATACGTGTGGATGTCGACGGTGGTTCACAACTCTCGATATTTATTGCCCCGCCCCGAAGCCCAAACGCCCCGTCCAATACATTGATGTCAGGCGCGAAACACAAAGGGTTATTCGTGCAAACCTTCAAATGCGCGCAAAGGTCGCGCCCTTTTGGGGCTGGCCGGCCGACTTGAAACCTCGGGATTTTTGCGGCCCTGACACATGTTGCGAGCCAACTGGCGGTGGGCCAAAAATCATCCTAGATTGCGGATATGTCGGAGCGGGGCGGAATGGACAGGACCTTACGGGCGGAACTTGCGGAGGCGGAGGGCAAAGCCTACGTCGCGCCGCGTTCGCGCGTGGGGCTGCACGACTGGTCGCCCGAACTGCAGAAGGCCAAGGTCTACGAGCAAATTCTCCTGGACATCATCCTCGGCGAGCTCGCGCCCGGCGCGCGGCTGGACGAGCAGGAGCTGGTGAAACGCTATCAGGCGGGTCTGGCCGGCGTGCGGGACGCGCTGGGCCGGCTGGCTCTGGAGGGTCTTGTCATCCGCCGCGCCCGGTCGGGGACCACCGTCTCGCCGCTGGACATCATCGAGGTCCGGCAGGCCTTCGAAGCCTGCGGCCTGATCGAGCCCCATTGCGCGGCCTTGGCCGCCGTCAACGCCGACGCCGAAGAGATCGGCCTGATCACCCGCGCCTTTGAGAACGGCGAGGAGGCGGTGCGCCGCCGGGACCACCGCGCGCTGGTGGCGATGGACCAGCACTTCCACTCCAGCGTGGCCATCGCCAGCGGCAACACCACCCTGGCCCGCATCCTCATTCCGCTGCAGCACAAGGCCACCCGGTTCTGGGCCTACGCCATGCATGACGATGGGCCCGAGGCGCAGATCGAAGAACTGCAACGTCACCGGGCTGTCGCCGCCAAGATCGCCAAGCGCGACGCCGAGGGCGCCCGCGCGGCGATGATGGCGGCCTTGGGCGTGTCCGCCGACTCGGTGAACCGGGTCGCGGCCAACCCCGCCGCCAACAACCACTCCAATCCGCTGTGGGCTTCGCGTCCACGAGCGCGAAAGACCTGATGGCCTCCGCCCTGATCCCACGGGATCAAGGGGCGGATCGGACTGAACGTTTTCCTGAAATGTCGTTGAACCTTTTCAGGGCCTTGCCGGCCCTGGATCGCGGACGCGCGCCTGCTGGCCGGAGAGTGCCTTGACCCGAAATTCCATGCTGTTTTGCGGCCTGAGCGCCGCCGCCCTGCTGGCTGCCCCGATCGTCGCCCGCGCCGCCGACTCCACCACGGTGGGCGAAGTGGTGATCACCGCCGACAAGGCCGGTCTGCTCGAGCGCAAGCCCAGCACCACCGTGCTTGGCCTGACCAAGCCGCTGATCGAGACGCCGCGCGCGGCCAGCCTGATCAATGACACAACTATCCAGCGCTATGGCATCCAGACCATCAACGACCTGGTCGCCATCTCGCCCTCCAGCTACACGGCCAGCTTCTACGGCGTTCCCGGCTCTCTCGATGTGCGCGGCACACTGGCGGACAACTACTTCCTCGGGTTTCGGCTGATCGAGAACCGCGGCACCTATTCGACTCCCATCGGCGACGCCTCGCAGATCGATGTGGTGCGCGGGCCGCCGTCGCCCATCTATGGCCCAGGCAAGGTCGGCGGCTTCCTCAACTTTGTGCCCAAGTCGATCAAGAGCGAAAGCCTGACCCGCCCCGTGGGCGAGATCGACGTCACCGGCGGCAGCTATGGCAAGAAGAACGTCACCGTCCAGGCCGGCGCGCCGATGAACATCGGAACCGCCGAAGGCGGAATCTACGCCTATGGTGAGGTGGACGATTCCGACAGTTTCTATGAAGGCATTCATCCCAAGCATCAGCTGGGCGAGATATCGATCGACTACAGCCTGCCGGGCGGCTGGGAGACCAGTTTCGACGGCCTGGTCTACCATTCCACCGGCGACGTCCAGACGCCGGGTTGGAACCGGCTGACGCCGCAGCTGATCTCCAGCCAGACCTATGTCACCGGCCAGAACACCAGCCTCTCGCCCTCGCCGGGCGTGGGCTATCTGACGCCCAACCAGGCCACCATGTTCGGCGGATCCTATCCCAACAACTTCACCGCCGTCGGCGGGGGGCTGTACGCGGGCTATTTCGGGGGGACGCCATCAGGGCCGCCGCTGCCGGACTTCCAGCTCAACAGCGCTGGCGCCGGATCGACCGTCAAGCTCAGCCCCCGCGATGTCTTCATCTCGCCGGCCGACTTCTCAAAGACCTTCATGCCCGCCCTGGTGGGCGGGATCACCAAGGATCTGCCGAACGACGCCTCGCTGAAGCTGCAGCTCTTCTACAATGGCCTGGATAACCAGCGTTTCGTCTCCTACGGCTATCCCGCCTGGTTCCGCTCCAACACCATCGAGGCGCGGCTCACCTATGACTTCAAGCTCAGTGGCTGGAACGGGCTGGTCACCGCCGACACCATCGCGGGGCTGTCCTGGCGCTACTATCAGGGCCGCGACATGCAGAGCTTTGACTCCGGCGTGATCGCGGTCGACCGGCGCGACCTGTCCAAAGGGGCCACACCCACCGATACCCTGTGCGATCCCTTTACCGCCGGCGTAACAGGCGACCAGACTCCGGCCAATTGCTTGGGCTGGGAGAGCGACGTCCATTCCCGCGAGCGCGAGGCCGGGGTCTTCTTCACCACCGACATCACGGTCGCCAGCCGTCTCGATCTGGTCCTGGGCGCGCGATACGATGACTACAACGTCCACAGTTCCGACACCGGTATCCTGGCCGATTTCGACTATCCGGCCGGCTATGCCGCCGGCACGCCCGTTTCGGGATCGAAGGACGACACCACTTACAGCGCCAGCGCCACCTACAAGCTGGGCTGGGGCCTGATGCCCTATGTCACCTACGCCCGGTCCGGCGCCCTGGAGGTGCAGCAGGCCGGCGACTTGACGCCCGGCCAGCTGTTGTCGAACGGCTATCTGTCCAGCTCGGACCTCACCGAGGGCGGGATCAAGTTCCAGCTGCTGAACCACACCATCGTCGGCGCCCTGGACGACTATCTGCAGGACCGCACCGCCCTGACCGGCCTCAACAATGTCACCCAGCGCTCGCGGTCCAACGGGGTCGAGCTGGAGGTGCGCTGGCTGGCGACCAAGAACCTGTCCTTCACCTTCAGCGGCGATGTCCAGCATACCGAGGTGCTCGGCCCCGACACCGGGACCTATTACGTGCCGGCCTATGCGGTGTGCGGCGCCAATCTGACTTGCGAACTGAACAGCTGGGGCGGGGCCTATCTGGTCTTTAATTTCGCCCAGTCGCCCCTGGGCCATCCGGGCGACTACAAGCTGACCACCGTCCCCGACAGCGTCGCCAGCCTCTACGCCAACTACATCACCGACAAATACGAGTGGGGCCAGGCGGGCGTCACGGTGGGCGCGACCCACGTCTCGCAGACCTCCGGCACCATCGTCGGCGCGGTGGTCTATCCCGCCTATTGGCTGGCCAACGCCTCGGCCTTCTACAAATGGGGGCCGTACGAGGCGGACCTCAATATCGACAACCTGTTCGACAAACTCTACTTCACCCCCAACTCCGACCCTACCTACGTCAACGTCGCCGTCATCCCCAGCGTAGGGCGGGAGTGGCGCCTGACCCTGAAGCGGCGGTTTTAGGGGCAACAGCTTTCACCGTCATCGCCGGGGCTAGTCCCGGCGACCCATCCATCCGCGCCGCGCCCGGTCAGAGCCTGCGTTCGAGCGGACCATGGGTGGCCGGGACAGGCCCGGCCATGACGTGGGAAGGGGAACTTCGGCCTTCTTCCCAACGGTCGTTCTGCCTGCGATACCTCCCGAAACACCAGACGGGAGGCCACGCCATGGCGAACACATCCTTCGACTGCGTCATCGAAGACTTGGGCGGATCGCTCGCTGGGCCCTGGCGCGGGCCGCGGCAGATGCTGGCTGAGCAGGAGTACGACGGCCACGCCTCGATCCACGACCCCGCCACCGCCCAGAAGCTGGGCTTCAAGACCGCGACCATCGAAGGCCCGACCCACTTCAGCCAGTTCGCTCCCCTGGGCGAAGCGATCTGGGGGGATCGGTGGTTTTCCGAAGGCTGCCTCTCGGCCCACTATCGCAACGCGGTGTTCGAGGGCGAGGAGGTGCGCGCCTTCATGGATAAGCCCGTAGAGGGGACGGAGAACGGAGCGGTCCAGGTGGCGATCCGGATGGAGAAGCGCGACGGGACCGAGGTGTTGCGCGGCACGGCCCAGATCGGACCGGGTGGCCCGCCGACGGCGCTGGAGGCGCGGATCGCTGGACTGGAGCCGCTGAAGGACCCGGTGATCCTGCACGACGTGGGCGTTGGTCTGAAGACCGGACGCCAGCAGGTGAGGATGGACGCCGATCAGAACATGGGCGCCCTCTATCCCTTCTCCCTGAGCCAGAAGCTGGCCAAGATCACCGAGCTGTCGCCGCGCTACGCGGGCGCCGCGCCGTTCGGCCGCGCCATCATCCCGATGGAGATGATCAGCGTGCTGGCGCAATACACTGCCCGCGAGGACCGCATGCCGCTCCGAGGTCCCGCGGTCGGCCTGTTCGCCGACCAGGAAATCCGTCTCTTCAAGGGCCCGCTCTATGTCGGCGAGGCCTACGAAATCGACCGCGAGATCGTCTTCCTCAGCGGCAGCCGGCGCACCGAAAGCCTGTGGGTCAAGACCAGCATCTACGCGCCTGGCGGTGATGAGGTGCTGGCCACCATGCTGCTGAACAGCGCGACGATGAAGGAGTCCTACGCGCCGTATGCGGAGGAATACGCGGCGCTCTACGGCTAGGGCGGCCCTAACGTCGCCCGCGCGAGAACGCCACCACCTTGCGGCCCACGCCGACGTCGACGCGCGGGCACATGGCGTTGAGAGGACAGCGGCCGCAGGCCGGCGGACTGTCGGTGCAGAGGCTCTGGCCAAGGCCCTTGATCAGCCAGTGCAGCTCATAGAAGGCGTCGGCGCCCCAGGCCGCCGGCGCCATGACCATCAGCGCCTCGTGGGACTGAGCTGGCTCAGCCGAACGGCCGACCAGGCCCAGACGGCGGGTCACCCGATGCACATGGGTGTCGACCACCATGGCCCGCTTGTTCAGGGTGCTGAAGTTCAACACCGCCGCGGCGATCTGCCGGCCGACGCCAGGAAGCTCCTCTAGCCAGGCCATGGCCTGGTCCACTGGCAGGTCAGCCAGGAAATCCAGGCTGACGTCGCCGGTGCGATGCTCGATCAGGCGAAACAGGATCGGCAGCTGCCGCGCCTTCTGGTCCGCGAAGGTGGTGTCGGAGATGATCGCCTCGACCGCCTTGGGCTCGGCGGCGGCCAATTCGCGCCAATCCCGATAGGCGGCCTTCAGCCGGCCGAACGCCGCCCACGACACAGCGTCATAGGTCCGCGTACTGATCAGCGCCTTGACCAGCTGCGACGCCGGATCCAATCGCCGCTCCGCCACCTGGGGCCCGAAGGTCGAGAGCAGTTTGTCGCGAAGCTGCGGCAGGATCGGCGAGGGCTCGAAGTCGAACATGGCTTGCATGGCGAATCTCGTTTTGTTCTCATTTGCAATCTAGAACAAAAACGGAACTCGTCAAGGGCGCCTCAGAACAGCGCGGTCACCATCACGCGCGCCGAGATCGGCTCCAGAGGGTGGACCTGGAGTCCGTCCACGGGCGCCGATGCCGGCGTCAGGCGGGACGTATAGTCGTACTCGGCCGCGTAGGCCTTTTCATTCAGCAGGTTATAGACGCTGAGCTGCACTTTTAGCTTGGGGCTGACCTTGTAGCCGACGTCGAGATTGACCTCGCTATAGCCCGCGCCGCGCGGGAATTCCTGACCGTCGACCACGGGATACGGCCCCAGGTCGCGCCACTGCAGGCCGCCGAACCAGGGCCCCAGATTGTCCACCAGCACCCCGAACGAGCCGATGAAGGTCGGTGCATTGGCGATGAAGGGGCCACTCAGGCCAAACTCGGCCAGCTCGGCTGGCGAGGCGGTGTAGCGGGCCTTGGAGAAGGCCAGGTCGGTGTTCAGCTCGATCCAGTCGAAGGGATGATACTGGCCGGACAGCTCGATCCCCTGCCGCCGGCTCGGCGCGCTGGGCGTGTCCTCGCCCTCGTCCTGGTCATAGGTCAGCTCGGACTGGAAGTCCTCCTGGAACACCGCCACCTCCATCTGCACCTTGGGCACGATGTTGGAGCGCAGGCCCACTTCTTCGCCGGTGGCCTCGGCAAGGAACGGCGTCTTGCCAGCGGTGCCGGGGAAGCCTTCCAGCGGCGCGGTGCCGAACACGCCGCGCACATCGTCCGAGTGGAAGCCACGTCCGGCGCTGACGTAGAGCTCCGTCTTCAGCCACGGCCCCAGGATCAGGCTGGCTTTCGGCTGCGGCAGGGTCTGCGAACCCGAGCCTTTGAAGCCGGTGGTCAGGCTATGGTCCGTGGCCTGATAATCCTCCTCGCGGAAGCCCAGCACGGTGCGCAGCCAGCTGGTCCAATAGGTGGTGTTCTGCACATAGGCGCCCAGGTCGTTCAGCCTCACCCGATCGGCGGTGCAGGCGCCGCCCAGGGCCGCATAGGGCGTGGCCGACGTCCCGTCGGGGTTTGGCAGTTCGCAATAGTTCAGCGCCGCGCGCTGGAGGGTGTGGCGCCGGTCGATATAGACGCTGTCGTTGCGCTCCTGCAGGCCGACAGTGGTCTGGGTGCGGACAGACCCGAAATCGTGGCTCAGGGTGAAGGCGGCGTCCGCGCTCAGGGTGTCGCGGGTCTCGTCCTGCTGCTCCTGGTCGCCGTTTACCGGGTCGAACAGATAGTGGGTGAAATCATTCCACAGGGTCATGGTCGAGTGGATGACCGAGGCGTTCGAGGCGAACCGCCAGTCCTGGCCCGTGGCCCCGTAATGGGCCGACAGGCTGTAGCGTTCCGAGCGGCTGCCGTCGGTGGGATCGAGCACGCCATAGCGGCCGATCAGCCCATCCTCGACGGCATGGATGGACTGGTCGGTCTCCAGCTTGCCGGCGCCATTGTAGTACATGCCCGTAAGGCTGAACCCGTCGGCGTCGTTTCCATGGCTGAACCGGCTCATGGCCACCACCTTGTGAAAGTCGCCGGGCGGCGACCAGGGCCCGTCCAGATGGCCGACATCGACGGCGGCCCACAGCCGGTCATCGGAGTCGAAACGCCAGGTCCCGCCAGCGAAGGCGTCCTGATCACGTAGCGTCCCAACGCTCGCCCCGACCTGATTGGGCAGGTCGTCGATCAGCCGCACATGCGCCGAGCCCACGGCGCCGAAGTCGCCGATCGCCGCGTAGTAGGGGCCCTTGGTGTAGTCGATGCCGCCGACCACCTGGGGGATCAGGAAGTTCTGATCCGAATAGCCCTGGCCGTGGGTGTTGGTCGGCCGGTTCACCGACATGCTGTCGATGAAGGAGGCGAAGTCGGTGCCATGGTCCAGGTTGAACCCGCGCAGCAGATACTGGTTGGCCTTGCCCTCGCCGGAATGGATCGTCACCACCAGGCCCGGGATGGTTTCGAAGAGCTGGCCAATCCGGAAGATCGGCCGCAGCTCGGCTTCCTTGCGGGTGATCGAGCCCTGGCTGGCGGTCGACGCCACCCCCAGCAGGTTGGCGCGCGAGGCGGTGACCACGACTTCGGAAACGGTGGACGCGGGCCTGGGCGTCGGCGCCGCGGCCTGGCCATGAGCGCTCGCCGCGAGGCCAAGCGCCATCGCGGTCGTCATCTGCCAGATCAACCTAAGCTTCATACCCACTCACGTCCCAAACCGCGTGCGCAGGCCATGCCGGGGCGCGCGGTCAAATCCAAGCGGGTAACGGTTCCGGGAACGTTGATGAACGTGAAACGAAACGGCTCATCTGGTGGCGCCCCTAGCGCTCAGGATGAGGCGTTTTTTGGGCGGTTCAGCTCACAACGGTTGTGGCGGGGGCGGCGGGTCTTCCGGCAGCGGAATGTATTCGTCGTGGTCGTGCTGGGGCAGGGGGATGCGGCCCGCCTTCCAGTCGGCCTTGGCCTGCTCGATCCGGTCTTTGGACGAGGAGACGAAGTTCCACCACAGGTGACGCTCGCCAAGCGGCTCGCCGCCCAGCACCATCACGGTGGAGTTCTGCACCGCGGTCACCGTCACCGTGCCGCCGGGCGCGAACACCAGCATCTGGCCCTCGATATAGGCATGCCCGTCCACCTCCACCTCGCCTTTGGCGATGAAGATGGCGCGTTCGGGGTGGTCGGCGGGCACGCCGGCCTTGGCGCCCGCTGTCAGCTCCCAATGGGCGTAGACCATCGGCGAGTGCGTTTTCACATTGGCCTTGGCGCCAAACCCCGTCCCGGCGATCAGCCGCGCCTTCATCCCGCCACCCTCGTAATAGGGCAGGTCGTCGCCGGCGTAATGGGCGAAGGCGGGGTCGATCTCTTCCAGCTCGGTGGGCAGGGCGACCCAGGCCTGGATACCGTGCATGTTTCCGCCATGATCGCGCAACGGCCCGTCGAACCGCTCCGAATGGCTGATCCCCTTGCCCGCGGTCATCCAGTTCACCTCGCCCGGCCGGATCGCCTGGTCGGAGCCGACGCTGTCCTGGTGGCGCATCTCGCCGGAGAACAGATAGGTCACCGTCGACAGGCCGATGTGCGGATGCGGCCGCACGTCGGTCGAGCGCGGAATCCCCGCCGGCATGTCCTTGGGGCCCATATGGTCGAAGAAGACAAACGGACCGACGGTGCGATGCTTGGCGAACGGCAGCACCCGGCCAACCTCGAAGCCCCCCAGGTCGCGGCGGCGGGAGTCGATGACAAGTTCGATCATGGTGTGGGCTCCTTGCGGCAAAGCCAGGATAGGTCTTTGCCTTTCGACCGTCATCCCCGCCCTTGTGGCGGGACCCATGTTTCAGTCGCGGCGACCCGCGAAGGCGGAACCATGGGTGGCCGGAACAGGCCCGGCCATGGCGCGCGCGGAAAGCTAGGCCGGCGTCTTATCTAAGACCTCCGCCCTTGATCATTCGGCCGCCATGGGGCACGCGGAAAGACCGCATGCCTTCGCATTCTCTCCAACCTTCAGGATTTCCATAGCCTTGACCGACGGCGCTTCCTCCTTCGATTTCGACGCCCTGGTCGTCGGCGCCGGCGCGGTCGGCCTGGCCTGCGGCTATGCGCTGGCGCAGCGTGGGCTGTCGGTCGTGGTGATCGAGAAGGAACGGGCCATCGGCCAGGGGGTCTCCTCGCGCAATTCCGAGGTGGTCCATGGCGGGCTCTATTACCCGACCGGCTCGCTGCGGGCGAAATTCTGCGTCCAGGGCCGGCGCAGGCTCTATCCTTTCCTGGAAACTCACGGCGTCGCCTTCGACCGCTGCGGCAAGCTGGTGGTGGCCACCAAGGCGGACGAAACCGCGCGGCTGGAAGCCATCGAAGCCCAGGCCGAGATCAATGACGTCGAAGGCATCGCACCCTTGAGCGAGGCCCAGGCCAAGGCGCTGGAGCCGGAGCTGAAGGCGGTGATGGCGCTGATCTCGCCCGAAAGCGGCGTCTTCGACAGCCACGGCTACATGGTGGCGTTGCAGGGCGAGATCGAGGATCACGGCGGCGCGGTGGTCTGCGGCGCGCCGTTCGAGGGCGCCGAGCCGCTCCCCGGCGGCGGCTTCAAGGTCCGCACCGGCGGCGATGATCCCGCCGAGCTGACCTGCCGCCTGCTGGTCACGGCGCCGGGCCTGAGCGCCCAGGCGGTCGCGGCGAAGATCGAGGGCTTTCCGCCCACGGACATTCCCAAGGGCTATTTCGGCAAGGGGGTCTATTTCGCCCTCAACGGCAAGGCGCCGTTCAAGCGGCTGATCTATCCGCCGCCGATCAAGGGCGCCCTGGGCACCCACTATCGCCGCGATCTTGGCGGCCAGGCGCGGTTCGGGCCGGACCTGCAGTATGTCGACCGCGAGGACTACACCATCGATCCCGAGAAGGCGGCCATCTTCACCGCCCATGTCCGCGAGTTCTGGCCCGGCCTGCCCGACGGCGCCCTGGTTCCCGACTATGTCGGCATCCGCCCCAAGATCCATGGTCCCAACGAGGCCCAGCCCGACTTCCGGCTCGATGGCGCGGAAGCCCATGGCATCGAGGGCCTGGTCGCCCTGTTCGGCATCGAAAGCCCCGGCCTCACCAGTTCGCTGGCGATCGGCGAGGCGGTCGCCGACCTGCTCGGCGCCTAGATGCCCCCCCAGACGATCGCGGGAGTCCGCGTCCTCAACCTGATGCTGGGCAAGGGCGCCGGCGGCTTGGAGGCCATGGCCATAAACGCTCACCGGGCGCTGGCGGCCGAGGGCGCGGTGGTGACCTCCATCGGCGCGCCGAAAAGCTGGTTCGGCGGCGCCTTCGAAGGCGAGGCGGGCGCCTATCGGTCCTTCTCGACCTGGGCGCTGTTCGACCCCGGCGCCCCGGCGCGGCTGCGCGCCCAGACTGCAGATTTCGCCCCCCAGCTCGTTCTGGCCCATGGCTCTCGCGCGACCAGCCTGGCGCTGAAGGCCTTCTCGGGCCGCATCCCGGTGGCGGCCGTGGTGCACAATTTCCGATCGCGCAAGGACCTGGCCCGCGTCGACCTGGCCATCTGCGTCAGCCAGGCGGTGCTGGAGGATGTCTTTGTCCGCGCGCCGCGCCTGCACGCCCGTGTCGTCGAGAACTTCGCCCCGCTGGGCGCCGGTCCGGGCCCTACGCCACACGACGGACCGCCGCGCATCGGCTCCATCGGGCGCATGCACCGCAACAAGGGCTATGATGTGCTTCTTGAAGCCGCTGCGCTGTTGAAGGCCAAGGGGATCGATTTCCGCTTGACCCTGGCCGGCGACGGGCCGGAGCTCGCCGCGCTCAAGACCCAGACCGCCAGCCTCGGCCTTGCCGATATCGTCGACTTTCCCGGTTGGATGAACTCGCCGGTCGATGTGCTCAAGACGCTCGATATCTTCGTGCTGTCCTCCCGCATCGAGCCGTTCGGCCTGGTGGTGATCGAGGCGATGGCGTTCGGAACGCCTGTGGTGGCTACAGATATCGACGGGCCGGCGGACATCCTCGATGGCGGCGAGTTGGGCCGGCTCGCGCCCAAGAACGATCCAGACGCCCTCGCCGACGCCATCGCGTCGACCCTCGCCGATCCCGACATGGCCCGCGTCGTCGCCAAGACGGCCCAGCAGAGCGCTCTGGAGCGCTACTCGCTCAAGGCCGGCGGCGCCAGGTTGGCGGCGGCGCTGGGGCCAATTTTGGTGAAATAAATCCACGCCGTTCCCCAGGCCTTGTGCCTGGGGTCCATTGAGCGCGAACGGTTCGAAATCGACCGCAGCGGCGCGGTTCGCGCTTCACGACAAAGGCCCGCGTCCAATGGGCCCCAGGCATAAGCCCTGGGGAACTGGCATATTGCGAAGGCCGCTCACAGCCTACCTTCACCCCCTGACGCCACGTCAGACTGTTTCACCCCTCCACACTGGATTAGACTGCCGCCCAACAAGCCTTTTCCAGCGAGGAAACAAGATGGCTGACGGCGCCGGCGACACCACTCTCGACACCTTTCGCGCCGAGGCGCGGGGCTGGCTCGAGGCCAATTTTCCCGCCTCGCTCAAGGGCAGGGCCGGCGCGGCCATGGCCGAGCTGGATGGCCGCCGGCCCACCGGCGATGGCGCGGCCTGGCTGAAGGCGATCGGCGAAAAGGGCTGGACCGCCCCGACCTGGCCGACCGAGTACGGCGGCGGCGGCCTCACCGGCAAGCAGGCGCGGGTGCTGCAAGAAGAGATGGACCGCGCGGGCGCCTTCAACCCGATCCTGGGTTTCGGCATGGGCATCACCATGATCGGCCCGACCATTCTCGACTACGGCACGCCCGAGCAGAAGGCCAAGCACGTTCCGCCGATCGTGCGCGGCGACCTGCGCTGGTGCGTTGGCTATTCCGAACCGGGCGCCGGCTCCGACCTGGCCAGCTTGCAGACCAAATGCGTCGACGCTGGCGACCACTGGGTGATCAACGGCCAGAAGATCTGGACCTCGGGCGCCCAATGGTCCGACTGGTGCGGCATGCTGGTCCGCACCGATTTCGACGCCAAGAAGCATGACGGCATCAGCTTCATGCTGGTGGACATGCATCAGCCGGCCATCGAGACCCGACTGATCAAGCTGATCAGCGGAGACAGCCCCTTCTGCGAAACCTTCATCACCGACGCGGTCGCGGGCAAGGACGCCCTGCTGGGTGAGTTGAACCACGGCTGGACCGTGGGCAAGCGCCTGCTGCAGCATGAACGCGCCAGCCAGACCGGCGCCCGTCCCAGCGGCGCGCGCGCCGTGCCGCTGAACGAGGTCGCCAAGAAGTATGTTGAGGTCGATGAAAAGGGCCGTATCGCCGACCCAGACCTGCGCACGCGCCTGGCGGACCATCTTATGCATGTGCGGGCCCACGGCTTGACCATCAACCGCGCCGTGGCGGAGGCCAGGGGCAACAACAATCCTGGTAACGCGCCCTCGGTGCTGAAGAACTCCGCCGCCGTCATCGGCCAGACCCAGGCCGAGCTGACGCTGGAGATCATGGGCCATCAGGGCCTGGGCTGGGAAGGCGACGACTTCGCCGCGGGCGAGATCACCGCGGTCCGCACCTGGCTGGCCGGCAAGGCCATGTCCATCTATGGCGGCTCGTTCGAGATCCAGAACAACATCATCTCCAAGCGCATCCTGGGCCTGCCGGAGACGACGCAGTCGAGCTGATCACGGCGGCCCTAGGCCGCGTTGGCGCGATCATCGTCCTGGTCGTCCGCGCTGTCCGCGGGGAGCTGGGCCAGCGCCTCGAACAGCGCCCTGATCTCGATCGGCTTGGCGAGGTGTCCGTCCATGCCGGCGGCGATATAGTCCGCCACCTGGTGCGCCATGGCGTTGGCGGTCAGGGCCACGATGGGCGTACGCGCCCGGTCGGCCTGTTGCTCACGCGCGCGGATGGCGCGGGCCGCTTCGATGCCGTCCATGACCGGCATCTGGATGTCCATCAGCACCACATCCCAGTCGCCCTGTTCCCAGGCTTCGACGGCCAGGGCGCCGTTGGCCACCACCATGGGATCGATGCCCACCTGATGCAGCAGGGTCTTGATCACCAGCTGGTTCACGGGATTGTCCTCCGCGACCAGGACCTTCAGCGCGTCGAATTCCTCCGCCGGGCGGGTCTCGGCGTCGCCGGGCAGGGCGCTGGCCGTTAGGGACTCGCCGACCCGATGGATTTGCAGCGTCACGTAAAAGGTCGCGCCCTGACCCAGGGCGCTGTGGGCTTCGATGTCGCCGCCCATCATCTCGGCCAGGTCGCGGCAGATCGACAGCCCCAGGCCGGTGCCGCCAAACCTGCGGGTGGTGGAGGCGTCGGCCTGGGTGAATTTCGTGAACAGCGACGCCAGCTTGTCCGGATCGATACCGACCCCGGTGTCCGACACCGCCAGCCGCAAGCCCTGCTGAATCGGCTCGGCCCAGACTTTGATCTCGCCCGTCTCGGTAAACTTCAGCGCGTTGGAGATCAGGTTGTAGAGAATCTGCCGCACCCGGGTCGGGTCGCCGCGATAGACGCCCTCGGCGCCGGAGATGTCGAGGCTGAACGACAGCCCCTTCTTGTTGGCCAGGGCGGTGAAGGCGGAATGGGCGCCGCGCATAATGTCGCCCAGGTCGAAGTCGATCGACTCCAGCGTCAGCTTGCCCGACTCGATCTTCGACAGGTCGAGGATGTCGTTCAGGATCGCCAGCAGGGCCTCGCCCGACTGGCGCACGACATCCAGCCGGACCCGCTGCTGCTCGCTCAAGGGATCCATGGCCATGGCCTGGGTCATGCCCAGGACGCCGTTGAGCGGCGTGCGAATCTCGTGGCTCATCATGGCCAGGAAGGACGATTTCGCCCGGTTCGCCGCCTCGGCCGCCTCAACCGAGTCCCGCAGCAGTACGGCTTGGCGCGAGCTTTCCGCATGCGCGGCCTGCAGCAGCGACAGGACGCTGCCGACTCCGAGGTAGCGGCCATCCGCGACGACGATGAAGCCCTTGAGCAGGTCGGAGGGCCCCTGCGACAGCGCCCCGTCGGTGAAGGCGCTTATCGGCGTCAGGTGATCGACCGTGAGCGGACTTTCATCCATCAACAGGGTCACCGATCGGCCCGCGAACAGGTTTCGTCCGTGCATGGAGCCGAATTTCAGCATGAATTGGGAGCGTTCAATCAGGCCCATCGGCGCGCCCGAAGCGTTGACCACCGCGACCGCCATCATGTCGGGATCGGCCTCGAACATCTCATACATCACGGCGCCCGTGGTCTCGGGGGTCGTCGGCGCGATGGGTGAGGCAACGTCCGCAATGTTTCTCATGACGCTTTTAATACTGAAATCACACACCGTGGACGGATGGGTGTTGTCTAGCGTTGCGGTGTAAATAACTCGCTAATTTTGAATATAGCGATATATTTCAGTATAGAGATGTATTTATATATGTCCGTGTTCGGAAGTAATTGAACATATGCTTGTTGGTTAAGTCGCCGATCTGGCTCGGCGCGGCCATGTTCAGGGTTTGGCCAGCCCGCCGAGCGCTTCCAGCACCGCTTCGGGCTCAAGCGTGTCCAGCCGTTCCACCTGCAGCACCCGCATCGCGGCCCTGGGCGCATAGTGGCGGGGGCTGGAGACCTCCGACATCAGCATCAGGCCGGGAGCGCCGGCATAGGCGGCCATATGGCCGGGACCGGTGTCGTTGGTGACGCACAGCGCGGCCTCCGCGCCCAGGCCGGCCAGGTCGACCATCCGCGTCTTGCCGGTCAGGTCCACGGCGCCCGGGACCGCCTGGGTGATCACTCGCGCCAGCGGCGCCTCCGCCGGGGCGCCGGCGACCACGATGGACAGTCCTCGCGCCGCCAGAGCCTCGGCGAGTTGGGCATAGGACCGCGCGGGCCACATCTTGTCATCCCGGCCCGCGGAGGCGCCGGGAATCAGCAGGGCATAGGGCGTGGTGATCCCGAACCGTTCGGCCGTCGAAGCACGCCCATCCCGCGCGGCCCGCACCGCCCAGTCCAGGTCCGGCGCCGGCGCCTGCCCCTCCGGATAGGCCTTGCCGATCCCGGCGATGTGCAGCTGGTCCGCCAACCGGTCGAGATTGTGCATCATCTCCCGCGCCGGCCCGCGTTGCCGATGGGAGGCGCCCGGCGAAATGCCCGACCACTCCGGAAATCGGGGGAAGAAGAAGGCGCGATAGCCCTTGGAGCGGCTGGAGGTCTGGATGTCGTAGACCCGATCATACCGCTCCCGGCGCAGGCGGCGGATCAGGGCCATGTTTGCCGCCAGACCCTTGGGTCGGCCATCGGTCTCGATCCGGTCGAACAGGCCGCTGTCTCGCGCCAGCTCGGCGTAGGGCGGGGTGGTCAGAAGGGTGATCTCGGCGTCGGGATGCGCCGCTCGGATGGTCTCGAAGGCGCCAAACGCCTGGACGAAATCGCCCAGGGCGCTGAACTTGATCACGAGGATGCGCAACGGGCCACTCATCAGGCTCGTTTAGACGCCGAAGCCTATCGGCGAAAGGGCGCTGAAATCCCACGCCTCGACGTGCTTGATGAGCCGGCGCCTTGTCCCTATAACCCCACGCTCGCGCGAAAGCGTCGCACATTGGGGCTGGGTAGCTCAGATGGTTAGAGCGGTGGATTCATAACCCACAGGTCGGCGGTTCGATCCCGCCTCCAGCTACCAACGTGCTCGACGCAGCAGAAGCTTGGAGCCCGACGCATAGACTTGGGCGCCGACCGGTTTGCCAAATGCCGCGCGACTCCCTGAGGGCGCTGAGGCTAAAGTCGACCGACCGACGGCGGGTTGAACGCGGGCAGCGACGCCTGCGGCGAAGGCCACGGTCGATGTTCAAACAAAAGGCGAAGCACGCACATGCTCACGGTTCACCACCTGCAAATCTCCCAGTCGGAACGTATCGTCTGGCTGTGCGAGGAACTGGGCCTCGACTACGCGCTCAAACTGTATCAACGGCGAGCGGACAACCGCCTCGCGCCAGACGACTACAAGGCGCTGCACCCGATGGGGATCGCACCGGTCATCACCGACGGTGACATCGTCCTCGGCGAGAGCGGCGCCATCTGCGACTACATCTGCGCCCGCTATGGCGATGGGCGCCTCACGCCGGGCAAGGACGATCCCGACTTCGCAGATCACCTGTTCTGGTTCCACTGGTCCAACGGCACCTTCATGGCCACGCTGATGATGCAGCTGGTGCTGGCGGGCGGCGGCGAAAACAATCCGGCCGCCGTCTTCGTCGGCGATCGCAGCAAGCGTGGCTGGGCGATGATCGAGGCGAGACTCGGCCAGACGCCCTTTATCGGCGGCGCGAACCTCACCACCGCCGACATCATGATGGTCTACTGCCTGACCACCAGTCGCGCGTTTCGCAACCTGTCGATCGAGGGCTTTCCCAACATCAAGGCCTACCTCAAGCGGATCGGCGAGCGCCCCGCCTACCAGCGGGCGATGGCCAAGGCGGAGCCAGGCGTCGAGCCGATGCTGGACTGATCACCGCCGGCGGCCTCCGACGCGACCGCGCCGGAGGCCGGAGGGGTGTCGTCAGGCGGCCTTGGCGGCCTCGTCCTTCAGTGACTGCATGTCGATGACGAAGCGGTACTTCACGTCGCTCTTGAGCATGCGCGCATAGGCCGCCTCGATCGACTGGATCGGGATGATCTCGATGTCCGAGGCGACACCATGCTCGGCGCAGAAGTCGAGCATCTCCTGGGTCTCGGGAATGCCGCCGATGCCGGAGCCGGCCAGCGAGCGGCGCGCCATCAGGAAGGGGAAGACCGACGGGCTCTTGTGCGCCGACGGCGGGGCGCCGACCAGCACCATGGTCCCGTCCAGGTCCAGGGCGTTGATGTAGGGGTCCAGGTCCATCGGCACCGCCACGGTGTTGATGATCAGGTCGAAGGTGCGGGCCTGCGCCTTCATGGCCTTGGGGTCGGTGGAGATCACCACATGGCTGGCGCCCAGGCGGCGGCCGTCCTCTTCCTTGCCGGGCGAGGTGGTGAAGAGGGTGACTTCCGCCCCCATGGCGTGGGCCAGCTTGACCGCCATATGGCCGAGGCCGCCCAGACCCACCACGCCGACCTTCTTGCCGGGCCCGGCGTTCCAGTGGCGCAGCGGCGAATAGGTGGTGATGCCGGCGCAGAGCAGGGGCGCGGCGGCGGCGGGATCGAGACCCTCCGGCAGCCGCAGCACAAACTCCTGGCGCACCGTGATCTTGTCGGAATAGCCGCCATAGGTATTGGCGCCCGTGTCCTGATCAGGGCCGCCGTAGGTGCCGGTCATGCCGACCTCGCAGTACTGTTCCAGCCCGCGCTTGCAGGGGTCGCAGTGCTGGCAGCTGTCGACCATACAGCCCACGCCGACCAGATCGCCCGCTTTGAACTTGGAGACCGCCGCGCCGACGGCGCTCACCCGGCCGATGATCTCGTGCCCCGGCACGGAGGGGAATACGACGCCCTCCCACTCGCCGCGGGCGGTGTGCAGGTCCGAGTGGCAGACGCCGCAGAACAGGATGTCGATGGCGACGTCGTTCGCGCGCGGCTCGCGGCGCTCGAAGCTGAAGGGGGCGAGGGGCGTAGAGGCGCTTTGCGCGGCGTAGGCGTGAGCTTGCATCAGGAAAATCCGGGCGAGGTTTGGGGAGCGTCCTCCGATTGGCGGACGTGGACAAAAATAGGGGTCCGGCGACGAAAGGTCAGGCCTTGACAGGGCCAAGGCCCGGATTGGTTGGCCGATGCCTATGGGGTGGAGTCCGGGGCTGGCTTTGGGCGCCGGATTGGTCGCATCTGTTCGCTTGTAACAAATCTGGTGCGACGCCCGGCTATCCTATGTCGCCATGCCTTGACGGGCGCCGGGGCTTTACAGCCTTTGCCGTACCGACCGTCTTGGCGGCGCGTCTTCCAGTTTTAGCGTCCTCCCGGCTTGCAGCCGGCAACTGCCTTTAGGAGCCCAGACCATGAGCGAGATCACCACCAAGGACGGGACCAAGATCTTCTACAAGGACTGGGGAACGGGCCAGCCCATCGTCTTCCATCACGGTTGGCCGCTCTGCTCGGACGACTGGGACGCACAGATGCTGTTCTTTCAGCAGAAGGGCTACCGCGTCATCGCCCACGACCGACGGGGCCATGGCCGGTCGACCCAGGTCGGAACCGGGCATGACATGGCGACCTACGCCGCTGATGTCGCCGAGCTGACCACCGCGCTCGACCTGCGTGACGCCATCCACATCGGCCACTCCACCGGCGGCGGCGAGGTCGCCAGCTATGTGGCGCGTCACGGCAAGGGACGGGTGGCCAAGGCGGTGCTGATTTCCGCGGTGCCGCCGATCATGGTCAAGAGCGAGAAGAACCCCGGCGGCTTGCCGATCGAGGTGTTCGACGGCCTCCGCGCGGGCCTGGCCGCCAACCGGTCGCAATTCTATCGCGAGGTCCCGATCGCCTTCTATGGCTTCAACCGGCCCGGTGTGAAGACGCTGGACGGTGTGGTCGACAACTGGTGGCGCCAGGGGATGATGGGCGGCGCCAACGCCCACTACGAGGGGATCAAGGCCTTCTCGGAAACCGATTTCAACGCCGACCTGGAGGCGATCGACGTGCCCACCCTGGTGATGCACGGTGATGACGACCAGATCGTGCCGATCGCCGATGCTGGACTTCTGTCGGCCAAGATCATCAAGGGCGCCGCCCTGAAGGTCTATCCGGGCTATCCGCACGGCATGTGCACCCTGCACGCCGACGAGATCAACGCGGACCTGCTGGCCTTCATCCAGTCCTAGGCAGGCCCTACGCCGTTTGTTCGATCGCCCGTTCCAGGTCCTGGGCCTGGAACGGCTTTCGGACTACCCGATGCTGCTTGTAGGCGGGGTCGAGGCCAGTCGAGCCATAGCCGGAAGCGAAGGTAAACGGCACGCCCCGGCGCATCAGCACATCGGCGACCGGAAACGACGGGCTGCCATCCAGATTGATGTCCAGGATGGCGAAGTCGATATCGGCGACCTCGGCCTGTTCCAGCGCCGGTTTCAGCCGCATCGCCAGGGCGACCACCTCATGGCCCATGTCGGTCAGCATGTCTTCGATCAAAAGGGCGATGGTCATCTCGTCCTCGACCACCAGAATACGCAGCGGCTTGGTCATCAATCACCCATTATCCGGCGCTCGCAGGGGCGCATCGACGTGGCAGGCCACGCCCTCTGGCTCGAATGTCATCTTCACCTGGCCTTCCAACTCGGCCGCCAGCCCGCGCTCGATCAAGCGGGAGCCGAAGCCCCGGCGCTGAGGCGAAACGACTGGCGGGCCGCCCGTTTCGCGCCATTCCAGATGGAGCTGCCGGCCGGTGTCAGAGACGTCCACGCGCCAGGTCACCGACACCTTGCCGGCATCGTTCGCCCAGGCGCCGTATTTGACCGCGTTGGTGGCCAGTTCATGGAAGGCCATCGAGAGCGACAGGGCGGTCTTGGCTGACAGCCGCACCGACGGGCCCTCGACCAGGCATCGGGATGGATCATCAGGCCGGTGCGGCTGCAGCGCGGTCTCGATCGCGACCTGCATGGATGCATCGACCCAGTGTTCGTTGGTCAGAAGGTCGTTGGCCTTGGCCAGGGCCTGGATGCGCGCGACGAAGTTGGCCTGGGCCTTGGTCAGGTCGTCGACGTTGCGGAAGGTCTGGGCGCCGATGGCCTGAATAATGGCCAGGTTATTCTTCACCCGATGGTTCAGCTCATTGATGACCAGCCGCAGGTGTTCTTCCGCCTCGTGCCGCGCGGTGACATCGCTGGCGGCGCCGAACCATTCGATGATCTCGCCATCTTCCGCCAGCAGCGGAATCGCGCGTGACAGGGTCCAGCCCGCCGAGCCGTCCGCCCGCCGCAGGCGGTGCTCCAGCTGGAAGACGTCCTTGGCCTCGATGGCCTGCTTCACCACCTGAAGAACCGTGGTCTGTTCGTCATCGAACAGATATTCGTCCAGCCAGGCGACGCTCGGGCTTGCGGTGTCGGTCAGGAAGCCGCGGCCATCGAGGGCGCGCATCTCGGTCCAGTCCGGACTCATACGGTAGACGACGTCGGACGTGGCGTTGACCAGGGCGCGGAACCGCTCTTCGCTTTCGCGGACCTTGGCCTCCGCGATGGCCCGGCGGCTATCGGCCTCGATGACCGCGGTCGTTTCCACCACGATCGCCAGTACGCCGGCCGGCTTGCCGCTCTCGTCCATCACCGGGCTGTAGTTCAGGTCCATCCAGACCTGTTCTGGGCGGTTGTTGCGATAGAGGGTCAGCTCCTGGTCCTTGAACGACAGGGTTCCGCCCGCCAGACCCACGCGCATCACCTCGGCGTTGAAGTCAGCTACCTCGACCCAGCCCTCCAGCACCTTGGACCCCAGCAACTGGGGATGCCGCTGGCCGGCGAAGACGGAGTAGGGGTCGTTGTAGATCATGATGCCGTCAGAGCCCCACAGCATGACCAGGGGCAGCGGCGATTGCAGGACGATGTCGGTGGCGGTCCTCAGGCTCTGCGGCCAGGACTCGATGGGTCCGAGGCTGGTGCTGGCCCAGTCATAATTGCGGATCAGCTCGCCGAGTTCGCCGCCGCCCACGGGAAAGGCCACCGCGTGCGCCGCCGCCTCGTTCGCTCTTTCACCGTCCAATCGGGCGCTCCGGCGTCTTAGGCCGGGTCCTTTAGCCGGCGTGTTTTCAAACTCCCGCGCCGCCTTGGCGGTTGCGCGATCACAGTTTGACACCCCAAATTTTGGATACCGTCAAGGCGAGCCGATGCAAGACGGGCGAGGGGTGCGCAATGCTCGTCAGCATCTGAACCCCTTCCCCAGGCCTTGTGCCTGGGGCCCATTGAGCGCGACAGGTGGGAAGTTTCGCGCAGGTGGCGCATCCGCGCGTTTAACCTACGGACCGAGTCCAATGGACCCCAGGCACAAGGCCTGGGAAACGCGCCGGAATGTTCAGTCCCCGACGGCGTGTCCCACGGCGGCGGACACGTCCCGGCTCGCCACCAGCGCCGGCGCTTCCGCCGGGCGGGCATTGGGCGCGGGGAGGGGCTGGCTGGCCGGCCGGTCCAGCTCGGCGATGGTCTCGCGGACGAACTCGGCGTCGGTGACGATGCCCAGCTCCAACCGCACGTCGTTCAACTCAACCTGCTGGGTCAGCATGCCGGCGATGAACTGCACCGGCTGGGCGGCGCTGTCGGCGCCGGGGGCGCGGTGGTCGGGCTGGGAGATGAAGACCGGTCCGCCGGAATTGCCGGGGAAGACGCGGAAGTCGAGCAGGAAGGTGGGGGAGACCTTGTCTGGTTCGATCGGAGAGGCGACGCGGCCCGACCGCAGGATCGGGAAGCCCGCCGCATTGGCCGACAGGCCCTGCGGATAGCCCAGCACCATCATCTCGTCGCCGGGACCGACGCCATATTTGGTGAAGGTGTCCGATGCCGCCAGCCAGGCCAGCGGGATCGCCGCCTTGGCGAACTCCGGCGGCGCCTGCACGGCGATGGCGACGACGTCGCGGTTGGGATGGTGAACAAAAAATTCGTGATCGGCGGAACGAATCCGCACGGCCTGGGGTTTGAAGGTCCAGCCCCCGTCCTTGCCCTGGAACCGGTAGCCGATGTTGGCGGTCGATCCGGGCATGCGGTCGAACACGTGGCGCGCCGTGACCAGCACGGTGCGCGGCTTGCCGTCCGGCGTGGGGTCGCTGATGAGGAAGCCGGTGCCGATGGTGTGCCGGCCGTCCGGTAGTTGTTGCTCCACCTGAACGGTGGCCTGCATTAGCTGGGTCGATAGATCCAAAGCCATACTAACCAAATCGCCCCTCGACTCGCCTAAACAGTCTTTGACGCCGGGTCTTGCTCTGCACAAGCTGAGCAGGAAGCATGCGCGATCACGGGTGAGTGTGAGTTATGAACAGGGCGCCGTCGACTGGGACCAAGGGACGCAGCGACCCACGCCCGCTTGCGCTGGTGACGGGAGCCTCGGCGGGAATCGGCGAAGCTTTCGCCAGGGCCTATGCGGCGCGGGGCCATGACCTGGCCCTGGTCGCGCGACGAGCTGATCGGTTGGAAGCTCTGGGCGCCGAACTGTCCGCCGCCCACGGCATCGAGGCCTTCGCCATTCCGGCGGATCTGTCGTTGTATGAGGCGCACAAACCCGTCCTCGACGCGGTCACGGCGCGCGGCCGCTATGTGGACGTCCTGATCAACAACGCCGGCTTCGGCATCCCCCAGGGCTATACCGGCGTGCCATGGGAGCGGCAGCGAGACTTCCTGATGACCCTGGTGGTGACCTGCTGCGGTCTCGCCTATGGCGTCCTGCCGGGCATGGTTGAGCGCCGGCGTGGCTCGATCATCAATGTCGCCTCCCTGGCGGGTTTCTCGCCCGGGGTGAAGGGCAACACCCTGTATCCCGGCGCCAAGAGCCTGATGATCAAATTCAGCGAGTCCCTGGCCGCCGAATACGGGCCGCAAGGCGTGAAGGTCACCGCCCTCTGCCCCGGCTTCACCACTACTGAATTCGCCACCCAGGCCGGCATCCAGGAGATCATGGACCAGGAGAAACGCACCCTGTCCCAGACCGCCGAACAGGTGGTCGCCATTGGCGTCAGGGCCAACGAACTGGGCCGTGTGGTCGTCGTCCCCGGCCTGCATAACAAGATCGCCGCCGTGCTGCTGAAACGCCTGCCCGAGCCCCTGGTCCGCGCCATCATCGCCGCCGGCTCGGCCAAATACCTGCTGGAGGACTGAGCCGCGTGGCCAACCATTTCGACATCATCATTGTCGGCTCCGGCGCCGGCGGCGGGACCCTGGCGCAGCGGCTGGCGCCGACGGGCAAGAAAATCCTGATCCTGGAGCGGGGCGAGCATCTGCCGCGCGAGGCGGAGAACTGGGATTCCAAGGCGGTCTTCATCGACCGCCGCTACCGCACCAAGGACCATTGGTACGACAGCCGGGGCAAGCCCTTCACCCCCAACACCCACTACTGGGTCGGCGGCAACACCACCTTCTATGGCGCAGCCCTGATGCGGCTGCGCGAGGGCGACTTCCATCAGGTGCAGCACAAGGGCGGGATATCGCCCGAATGGCCGATCAAGCTGGAAGACCTGGCGCCCTATTACACCGAGGCCGAACACCTGTGGCGCGTCCACGGGGCGCGCGGCGTCGATCCGGCGGAGAAGGGCGATGAGCCGCCTTATCCCTATCCCGCCGTCCATGACGATCCGGGCATCGCCCGCCTGCGCAGCCATCTGGAGGACCAGGGCTGGAAGCCCTTTTCCCTGCCGCTTGGAGTCAATCTGGACCAGGGCCACCCGGTCACCTCGGCCTGCATCAAGTGCAAGACCTGCGGCGGCTATCCCTGCCTGGTGAAGGCCAAGTCGGACGCCCGCACCCTGGCGATCGAACCCCTGCTGGACCTGCCCAACATCACCCTGCTCACCGGCCGCAAGGTGACCAAGCTGGAGACGGATGGCTCCGGCCGCACGGTCACCGAGGTGGTCTGCGACACCGCCCAGGGCGAGGAGCGCTGGACCGGCGACATCGTCGTCCTGGCCGCCGGCGCGGTGAACACCGCCTGCATCCTGCTGGCCTCGGCTAACGCCGCCCACCCCACGGGTCTCGCCAATGGCTCGGACCAGGTCGGGCGCAACTATGCCTTCCACACCCTGACGGCCATGGTGTCTCTGACGGCGGCCCCGATCGACACCACCTTTCCCAAGACCCTGGCGGTGAATGACTTCTACTGGAAGGACCCGAACGGCGGTTTCGACTTCCCGATGGGCCATATCCAGTTGCTGGAATACATGTCCGGCAAGACGCTTGAAGGTCAGGTGTCAGACTGGCTGCCGCCTGCGCTCGCGCCCGATTTCATCTTCTCGTCGGTGGCTGAGCGACTGTTGAGTTTTCTGGTGATTTCCGAAGACCTGCCGATGCCGGAGAACCGGGTGACCCTGGGGCCGGACGGCCGCATCAACCTCGCCTACACCCACAACAATCTCGAGGGTCACGAGCGGCTGGTGAACACCCTGCGCTCAGCGCTGGACGGCTTCGTCAGCCATGCCCATCCGCTGTCCCAGCACCGGCTGGAGCTGGACTCGCTGCTCCCCCTCTACGGCACCGCCCACCAGGTCGGCACCACCCGGTTCGGGACCGACCCGGCCACGTCGGTGCTGGACATCAACTGCAAGGCCCACGAACTCGACAACCTCTACGTCGTCGACTCCAGCTTCTTCGTCAGCGCCGCCGCGGTGAACCCCACCCTGACCATCGTCGCCAACGCCCTGCGGGTCGGGGATCATTTGAAGGCGCGGTTGGGGGCGTGATCCCAAGGCCAGAGGTCTAGTGGTGCACCGCGCGATGAATGTCTCGTAGCGTGGTCAGCAAGCCGCGCGCTTCGTCCAGCGGCAGGCAGCTGGGGCCATCGCAGAGGGCCTGGTCCGGGTCGGGATGGAATTCCAGGAAGACCCCGTCCGCCCCCGCCGCGACGGCCGCCTTGGCGATGATCGGCACCCCTTCGCGCCGCCCGCCTGTGGATTGGCCGCCTGTGCGTGAATCGGCGCCCGGCAGTTGTACGGCGTGGGTGGCGTCGATGGTCACCGGCACGCCCAGGCGCTGCATCTCGGCTATGCCCAGCATGTCGACGACCAGGTTGTTGTAGCCGAACGAGGCGCCGCGCTCGCACAGGACGATGTCCAGCCCCGGCGCGGCCTCGCGGGCCTTGTCGATGATGTTGCGGCAGTCCCAGGGCGCCAGGAACTGGGCCTTCTTCACATGCAGCCAGCCGCCAGCCTCGGCGGTGGCGCGGGCGGCGGCGACGATCAGGTCGGTCTGGCGGCAGAGGAAGGCGGGAATCTGCACCAGGTCGGCGACCTTGGCCACGGCCCAGGCCTGGTCCGGCTCGTGGATGTCGGTAGCGATCGGCGCCTTCAGCGTGGCCTTGATCTCGGCCAGCATGGCCAGGCCGGTCTCCAGCCCCGGTCCGCGATAGCTCTTGATCGAGGAGCGGTTGGCCTTGTCGAAGCTGGCCTTGAACACATAGGGCAGGCCCAGTTCGGTGGTGACCGCCTGCAGGTGGCGGCCCACCTTCAGCGCCAGGTCCATATCCTCCAGTACATTGAGGCCGGCGATGACCACCAGCGGCTGGCCCGCGCCGATCGACAGGTTCCAAGCTTTCAACGTCGTCGCCACGATCTCTACCTCTGCCTCGAACTCGTTTTGCATATGAGCGGCGATATAGCAGTCCGCGCCAAAACCGCCGCGTGATTAGGGCGACGTCGAACAGACGACCGCCGCTTAAATCAACGCAGGCGAGAGGGGGCTCCCGTCTCAAGTCAGGCCGGGCTATGATCTCTGCGGGTCGGGGGGCCGGGCATGGCGGTTGACGTCTCCTATTTCAGTCTGGCGAGCCTGGTCAGCCTTGGGCTGTTCCTGGCCCTGATCGTTCCGCGCTCGCTGGCCCATGTCGGCCATCTTCTGACGGGCCTGGTCACCCGCAAGTCTGTCCCGATCGACTACTGGCTGATCGGCATCGCCGCCGCCGTCCTGGCCTGCGTGGGCCTGGCCGCCATCGGGGACCTCAGCCCCCGCGCGCGCGACCTGGCGGCCTCGTCGGAAGCGGTCGCCTTCAGCTTCCTGTTGTTCGCCATGCCCGCCCTGCTGCAGGTGCTGCGCGCCTTCGCTCACCGGCGCACCCGGACCATCAGCCTGTTCAGCCGCCTGCTGGTGGCGTTGGCGGTATTGTCCCTGCCGGCCAGCATGGCGATCCCGACGGCCGCCGTGCTGCAGGCCTCGTCGGCGCCGGTCGGCCAACCGGGTGGCGCGCCCGCCGACAATCCGGCCGCCGGCCTCGCCAACGCCGGCTATTTCACCGACTCCGAGCCGGTCAACGATCCGGACGACTATCCGATCGCCACCTTTCTGATGCGCAATGCCAGCTGGGTCGGGACCATCCCCGATCTGCGTCTGACCCGGCATCTGCGCTTCTATCGCGAGATCCCGGTCTACACCGCCTTCTGGCTCGACCAGACCACCGACATCCTGTCCTTCGAGGCCACCGACGTCTTCGGCGTCGAAGTCAGCCCGATCGCCCATGTCCGCGCCAACTGGGCCATCTCCCTGGCGGTGCTGCTCTACAAGACCCTCTGCGCGGTGGTGTTGCTGGCCATCACCTTCGACCCGCTCTGGTCGCCGCTGGCCGAGGCGATCCAGAAACGGTTTCGGCGGCGACGCGGCTGAAGCGGCAACGACGCGAATGCGTCCTTCGACACGCGCCCAAGCGGGCGCGGCTCAGGATGACGTGTGGGGATGGGCTGCAAAAATCCACGTCATCCTGAGCCGGACGCGGAGCGGCCGCGTCGAAGGACGCACGCCGCCCGCCGCTGTCTCAGTAAAACAGCTTCCTCAAATTCACCGAGACCACCCGCCCGGTCGGGTCCAGATAGCCGGTCTGGTAGGCCAGTGGCGTCGCGCCCGCCGTGTCTCGGACCCTGATGCTGTCATTGAACAGGTTGTTGAGGTTCAGCGTCACCCGCACGCCCCGCAGCACCGGGTATTTTGAGGTCAGGGCGCGTTGCTGGGAGAAATCGTCCCAAAGGCGCAGGTTGACGGTGGCGACGTCGGAGAATTCCAGGTCGCCGGTCGAGCCCGCCGCCCCGCCCGTGACCACGGTGGCGCTGCGCCAATCGGCGCTCATCCGCGCGCCATAGCCCATGTTGGTGTAGCCCATCTGGGCCTCGATCTCCTGCTGGTACTGGCCGCCCGCCGCGCCGGCCGCCGATCCGTCCAGCAAGTCGAGCACCGGTCCGCCCGGGGCGACCGTGAAGCGGTCCTTGAAGATGAAGGTGTGATAGACCGCGATCTGGAACCGGCCGCCCACCGGCGGGCCGCCGCCGAAGCCGCGTCCACCGCCGCCCCGGCCGCCACCGCCGCCGCCGAAGCCGCGTCCGCCGCCGCCTTGTCCGGCGCCGCCCGGGCCACCGCCCCCAGGGCTACCACCATTGTCGGCTAAGC
>Ga0302314_10000910_pt1 | contig 55108 bp, 52 predicted proteins | sample III_Palsa_N2_3_FD_200533 | JGI IMG/M metagenome (GOLD analysis project Ga0302314, IMG submission 200533) | Peat permafrost microbial communities from Stordalen Mire near Abisko, Sweden - III_Palsa_N2_3 | ecosystem: Environmental > Terrestrial > Soil > Palsa > Peat permafrost | place: Sweden... | reverse complement strand
GATCTTGAGGTTGCCGGCGTCGCCGGGGAGGTATTGGCCGATGAAGCGGACCCGGTGGCCGTCCATCTGCTGGATGCTATCGGGATGCTCGGCGGCCATCAGGAGATCGACGGTCTCGACTTTCAACGCGCCGCTGGCATCGGTCTGGAGGGGGGGCGCCTGGTCGTTCTCGACTTTTTTCAGGACCGCCGAGGGATCGGCGACCCGGTTCGACAGGGCGAGCGAGGAAAACGAGCCGGGAGCGACGGCGACCGCCCCGGCGACGGCGAGCGCCACCAGGAAGTCGCGGGCGATCTTCCAGCCGATCCGGCCGATTCCCACTCCGTTCCAGCTCAGCGGGGAGGCGAGCGAGGCGTGGAGGACCGCTGCCAGCAGAAGGACGATGCCGCCGCCCGCCACCAGGGGCTGGAGCATCGGGTGGAGGAGGGTCTTGACCTGGCCGGAGACGACGGTGTGGAGCAGCGTCGCCCCGAGGGTGCCAAGCGCCAGCGCCTCGACCAGCGGCTGGAGGCGGAGCGGAACCGGGACGCGAGCCTGGGTCGAAGTCATAGGAGTGAATATAGCCAACAAAGGAGCAATGCGCCAGCGGTGACCCGCAGCCAGATCTGGAGGACGGTGAAGCGGGTGAAGAGGGCCTGATAGATCCAGAAGAGTTTCAGGTCGAAGAGCGGCCCGGCGATGAGGAAGGCGAGCGCGGCGGCCATGGGGAACTGGGGGAGGGCCGCGATGATGAAGGCATCGGTGGTGCTGCAGATGGAGAGGGTCTGCGCCAGGCCGACGGCGACGACGGGGCCGAAGAGGGCGTGCTGGGCGAGGGCGTTGATCCAGCCCCGGTTGATGCTGGTGTTGAGGAAGGCGGCGACGGCCGCACCGATCACCAGGAAGAAGAGGACGGCGAGAAAATCATCGGTGACGGAGCGGACGGTCCGCCGCAGGCGGCGGCGCCAGGGGGTCTCCAGGATTTCCCCGCCCGCGGAGAAGACCGGCTCGGAAGGAGCCTCCTCGGCCAGGGGGCGGAGGATTTCCCGGGTGTCGCAGCGGCTGATCCAGAGGCTGAGGGAGAGGATGAGGAGGGAGCCGAGGAAGAGGCGGAGGACGACCCAGAGCCAGGGGTTTTGGGAGCGGAAGGCGAACCAGGTGCTGGCGATCGAGAAGGGATTGAGCAGGGGGGCGGCGAAGAGGTAGGTCGCGGCTACCGGAAGGGGAACCCCTTTCCGCAAGAGCCGCATGACGATGGGGAGGGCGCCGCATTCGCAGATCGGGAAGAGGAAGCCGGCCAGGTAGCCCGCCGCGATGCCGCCGCCCCGGCCGAGGCCGAGGAGGCGGCGCAGCCAGGCCTCCGGCAGGAAGAGATCGACCGCCGCCGAGCCGAGCGCGCCGAGGAGGAGGAAGGGAATCCCCTCCAGCAGCAGGGCGGCGAAGGAGAGGAAGAAATCGGGGAAGGAGAACCAGGGGGCGCCGGCGCTCATGGGACCCCCTTCCTAACCGGAAAGATCACCGCCGGTAGAAGGTGAGCTCCCGCTTGGCCAGGGCGAGCTCTTCCTTGACGGCGGCCAGCTCCTGGCTGGTGGTGCGGAGGCGGCTGGCGACGACTTCGGCGAAGAGCTTGTAGACGACGGAGTAGACGACGTCGCGGTCGCCCGGCAGGAGATTGTCGAGGAAGGCGGCGTCGACGGCCAGGCAGGAGGTGCGGGAGGCGGAGCGGACGGTGGCGGAGCGGGGCTCGTAGTTGATGATCGCCAGCTCGCCGAAGATATCCCCGGTGCGGTGGAGGCGGGCGATGGTGGCGCCGCTTTTTTCGACGACGACCTCGCCGTTGAGGAGGACGTAGATGAAGCTGTCGTAGACTCCTTCGGGAATGATGACCTCGTCCGGCTGGTATTGCCGGAGGCGGCTCATCTTGAAGACGTCCTGGAGGTGGCGGTCTTCGAGGCTGCTGAAGAAGGAGACTTGCTTGAGGGTTTCGATGACCGATTTCTGATTCTCGAGGAAGGGCGTCTCTTTCATGCGGCGATGCGGGCGGGGGTGTCCTTCAACCTACCGCTAACGCCACCTTTTGCCAGTCGAATCGGGACATGAGAAAGCCCCGGTCGCGCGGGGCGGGCCGGGGCTTTGGAATCTCTTGAGGACGCCGCCTATCCCAGATTATCCTTTTTTGAGGATGGGGAGGCCGGTCCGCTCGTTCTCGCTGACGATGTAGCCGGCGGGAAGCTCGTCGATGGCGCCTTCCTTGGCCTCGCCGCCGAAGTAGTACAGTTTCACCTTGGTGCCGCCGCGCAGGGTCTGTTCCCGGCCGTGGAGGTAGAAGGTCTTGCCGCTCTTTTTGCTCTTAACGCTGAATGCCATGGTGGCTCCTGGTTTGAGGTTCGAAAAGCTGGGACTTCGCTTGGACGAGAAGGGCGGGGTGCCGGTTTAGAGCAATCCGGCCTTCTTGAGGGTCTGGTAGCTGCCGTTCTTGGTCAGGGTCTTGAGGGCCCGGGCCGAGAGCTTGACGGTGACGGTGCGGCCGGTCTCGGGGACGAAGATCCGCTTGGTCTTGAGGTTGGGCAGGAAGAGGCGCTTGGTGTTGGCGGTGACGTGGGTACCGATACCGCCCTTTTTCTTGGCCTTACCGCTGCGGAGGATGTGGTGTCCCTTGGTGGGGCCGACTCCGGTGATGGAACAACGACGTGACATGACTTTGTTTTTGGTTTTGGTTTTTCAGCGACCGCTTTTTTATTTTACCAAAAGCACGTTGCGGGCGCGCTTGATTTCCTGGGTCAGCTTGCGGTGAAGCTTGGCAGGCATGCCGGTGATGCGGCGGGGCAGGATGCGGCCGCTCTCGGTGATGAATTTCTTCAGCGTCTCGGTGTTCTTGAAGTCGATCGCTTCCTGGTTGATGTCGATCCGCTTCTTGTGGACCTTCTTGGGTGGGCGGCGGCGGCGCTTGCCGTCTTTGCCCGTGTCTTTGGTCTGGCTCATAACTCTCTTTTGGTTCTATCGGGTTGTAAAAGCGTTCTAAAAACTATTCCTTTTCCTTGCGGCGGTCGTCCTCTTCGGACGATTCCTCTTCCTCGTCGACGAGGGCCTCGGCGGAATCCATGAACTGGGGGACGGTGTCCCAGCGGCGGCGGCCCTTGTTCTCGCGTTCGAGCTGGGCCTGGCATTCGACGGTGAAGCGGGCGTGGGGGATGGCCTCGAGGCGGACCTTGGGGATCGCCTTGTTCGACATCTCGCAGGTGCCGTAGGTGTTGCCGTCGATCCGCTTGAGGGCTTCCTCGATCTCGTAGAGGGCGTCCTGTTCCTGGGAGAGGAGGCTGAGGGCGAAATCCTTGTCGTAGGCGTCGCTGCCGGCGTCGGCCTGGTGCATGCCGAAGGCGGAGGCCTCGCTCCCCTCGGCGCGGACGCGGAGGGTGTCCTGGGCGACGCCCTGCATCTGGTCGACGAGGTGGTCGCGCAGTTCGATCAGGCGCTGCTTCTGCTTTTCGAGGAAGTCGCCGGTGTAGGCGGGCTTGGAGGGAGCCTTGACCTTTTCCTCGTGGTGATTGTGGTTGTTCGCGGCGGGGGCGGGCGCGGCGGCCTTGGTCTTGGCCGGGGCCTTGACGGGCGCGGGGGCCTTGGCGGCGGGCTTGGCAACGGGTTTAACGACGGCGGCAGCCTTGGGAGCGGGTTTGGAAATTTTCTTCGGCACGGTGACGGGGGGCTTGGCAGGCTTGACGGATTTTACGGCAGCTTTGGGAAGCGGCTTGGAAGCTGTCTTAACTGGCTTGGACGGTTTTTTCGATGCTGTGGCTTTGGCCTGGGTTTTCCCTGTAGCTTTGGGGGACCGAGGAATCTCCTTTTTTCGATCCGGTTTGGCCATAGGGGGGTCGTTTCTATTACTTGAACCCCCCTTTGCCAAGCAAAAAGTACCGGGCGGCCCAGAGAAGGAGACCTGGGAGTCCTTCTATTCCCTCCGTTTAAAGCTTCACCTTTGGCCGCCTCCTTGTTAGGGATGCGTCCCTACTTATGTCGCCAACTTTCTTTCAGATTGTCCTGCTCGGGTTGGTCCAGGGGGCCGCGGAGCTCCTTCCGGTCTCCAGCTCGGCCCATGTCATTGTCGCGGAGAAGCTCTTCGGCCTCGATCCTTCCTCCCCCCAGATGACGTTCCTCCTGGTGATGCTCCATACCGGGACGATGCTGGCGGTGATCGCCTATTTCTGGAATTCGTGGAAGGAGAGCTATTTCGTGAATGCGACGCGGCTGGGGACGACGATCGTGAATATCGCCGCCGCCACCTTCTGCACGCTCCTGCTGGGCTATGGGCTGCAGAAGGTGATTGAGAAGGTCCTCCTGATGGGCGCTCCCGCCGGGGGGAAGGCGGAGGTGGAGCAGCTTTTTTCGCAGCTCCCGTTGATCGCCGCCGCGCTGGCGGTGGCCGGCATTCTCATCATTGTCTCCGGCCTCCGTGAGAAGAAGGGCTCTCCCGACCGGGAGGTGACGCTGACCTCGGCTTCGTGGATTGGGTTGATCCAGGGCTTCTGCCTGCCTTTCCGGGGCCTTTCCCGTTCCGGCGCAACGATTTCAACCGGACTGCTCCTCGATGTCGACAAGCGGCGCTCGGAGGAGTTCAGCTTCGCGCTGGCGGTGGTGTTGACGCCGGTGGCGGTCATCTGGGAGTTGCATCGGCTCCTGAAAGCCCATACCGCCGATGTCGCCGCCGGGACGGGGACGGTCCACCTCCACTCGCTGATCGCCCCCGGCTTGATCGGGATGGTCTGCAGTTTCCTGGCCGGTCTGCTGGCGTTGAAGTTCCTCTCCAGTTGGCTGGAGAACGGTCGCTGGCATTATTTCGGGTATTATTGCCTGGTGGCGGCGGCGGTGGTGGCGCTGCTGGCGCGGGCGGGATTCTAGGTTTCCATGCCCTGGCCAGATAGGGCGATGAGCCGGGTAAGCTGCGCAATCGCTGGGAACGGGGCTGATCCACAAAAAAAACGCCGCCCCGCTCCCGGGATGACGACCTCCTCCTTGTCGCCCATTGCGACCGCCGGAGGTCTTTTGGTTTTCTGGGTCTTTTTGATGTCCAGGGGATTTCCGTTTCCCAATATGGATGATTGCCCTTATTTGGGCCCCGCCCTCAATCTGGCGAATGGCCATGGTTTGACGAATCCTCTGTTGGGCCAGCAGGGGCCCTTTTATTATTATCCCCCGATCTATTTCCATCTCTTGGCGGGCTGGCTGAAGCTGTGGGGAGTCGGCGCAAGTTCGGTGATTCTCTATTATGGCATCGCTTGCTGGCTCTCCACTTGGTGCGTCATCAGGACCTTTCAAATTGCCGGCCTCGAAGTCACCGGCTGGCTCGCGGTGCTGGCGCTGGTGGCCTATTTCACCTGCGTGGGAGTTCGGCCCGACGTGACCAGCCTTCTTTTCCTCTCCCTTTCCCTGCGTTGCAGCCAATCGCCCCGGGCGGGGCTCCGGGCGTGCTCCCCCTTCCTGGCGATTCTTTCCATCGCCACCTTGCCGGGATCGCTGGCGCTGGCGCTGCCATGGTTGATTTATCTGCTGAGGACCGACCGCCGGTTATGGCTGCCGAGCCTGCTCGGAGGACTGGGGGTGGCAGGGTTGGTCTTATTGTTGGTTCATGGCCAGGGATGGGCGCTGTGGGAGGGCCTGCGGGCCAATTCCCACATCGCCATGGACCATCAGCTCTCCTGGATCGCGGCGAATTGGAACAAGCCGCAGGGCGTGATCAAATCGGCTTTTCCCATTTTGGTCTGCGCCAGCTTCGTCGGGGTTTCCGCGCGGGTGCGCGGCCTGCGCTTGATCGACTTGCTGTTCATCCTGGGAACCGGGCTGGGGCTCTATGCCTCGATCATGAGTATCTCGGGCCAGAGGACCCTGGCCGTGGTGACGGTCCTCGGAGCGGCCTATTATCTGGAAACCGGCCGGCTGGGCCGTCCCTGGAAGCAAATCCTCATCCTGGCCGTCGCCGGCGTGGTCGTGGGGGCCGAGCCGCGGCATTTGCTGCAAGGCATCACCACCGAAAAGCCGTCCCCGCAGCGGGCGGCCCAACTGCGCGCGGAGGTGGAGCAACTGCACCCTGCCCGGCTCATTATCGACGAATGGAGCCTGCGCTATGTCTTCAATTATCAACTGAGTCCCAATATGCGGCTGCTCAATCTCGGGCAGGGCGACCGTCCCGAGGCGAATCTCGCCGGGATTCAGAAAAAGATGCCCGACGAGTGCTGGCTGCTCTCCGCCGAAAGCGTCCATTTATCCAAGCTTTCGGAACCGGGCTTGCCTCTTCCCGTCCTCCTGACGGTGGGAGGCCATCCCATTGGCAATTGGGTGGTGAATGCCGGCGAACTGGGACTTGCGCCGCCCGCTCCCTGACCGAAAGCCGCCTGCTCCCGGAAGCGGGGAGCGCGATTTCCGCCGGACGAGGGAGCGGAGCGAGTCTTTTCGACTCCTTCGAAAACCCGCCGCCGGTCGCACCTTAGGCATTGCGTACTCGTTGGATTTTATTCTAATGTCCGGGGTTGGAACTCTTTGTATCTCAATAGCAAACCTCTGTTTCGTCGAATCCCATGAGCGCGACCTCTGACAACAGCGAGCTGAAATCTTCCCTGAGCCCCGCCCTGGCGGGGAAATACCTGACCTTCGTGCTCGGCGACGAGTATTACGGCATCGGGGTGTTGAAGATCCGCGAGATTATCCGGATGCTCGATATCACGCCGGTCCCGCAGATGCCGGAGTATGTCCGGGGGGTGGTGAACCTGCGCGGCAAGATCATCCCGGTGGTCGATCTGCGGATGCGCTTCCGGCTGGCGAAGGCGGAGACGAGCGAGCGGACCTGCATCATCGTGGTCCAGGTCGATCTTCCCTCGGGGGTGAAGACCCAGATGGGCCTGGTGGTCGACGCGGTGGAGGAGGTGGTCCAGCTCCAGGTCAGCGACCTGGAGGAGACGCCCAATTTCGGAGCCCGGCTCCAGTCCGACTATATCCTGGCGATGGCGAAGATCCGCGGGAAGGTGAAGACGCTGCTCGATATCGATCGGGTGGTGACGGCGGACGCGCTGGCCGATATCGCGGCTTCGGCGGCTTAGTCGCTTGGGCGGCTTGGGCTTTGCAGGATGCAAGCGGGGCTGCGCCCCCTTGGTTTTAGCTTCCGGCCATGCCAGTTAGTTTCCTTGTAAACCAACTGCGCTATTGCATAGGTATTCCTTCGCACGTAGGAATCGTATTCGGCTCTCTTTGAGCTCTTCTCTCTTTTCATGAATATTGCCCTGGGTGTCACCGAAGGCTTGCGGGAAATCTGGGCGCATAAGTTCCGCTCGGTGCTGACGATGGGGGGGGTGGTCTTCGGGGTGGCGGCGTTGCTGGCGGTCTTCGCGCTGACGGCGGGGACGGCGGCGGCCTATCGGGAGACGCTGGAGCAGGTGGGCGGGCTGGAGCGGATCGATATCAACGACGCGCCGGTGCCGCCGGAGAAGGAGGACATCGCCGAATTGAGCCCGGGACGGACCTACAATGACGCGATGGCGATCCGCAGCTCGGTGCCGCTGGTCGACGCGGTCTCGCCGGAGATCGATCTAGCGGGGGCGAAGGTGTCGCGGGTCGGCCATTCGATCAATCCCCGGGTGATCGGCGTGGAGTATGACAATCTGATCGTCGACCGCCATACGGTGGTGCTGGGCCGCTTCCTCACCGATCTCGACCAGAAGTATGCGCAGCGGGTCTGCGTGGTCGGGCGGAACGTGGTCGACGCGCTCTGGGACCAGCCGGATTTCAATCCGCTGGGCCAGAAGGTCCGGATCAATACGGAGACGTTCACGATCGTGGGGGTGCTCGACCGCTATACCAATTCGGAGACGCGGCGGGCGGAGAAGCTGGGGATCGCCCAGCAGGAGCTGGCCCGCAAGAAGGCGCGGGGGCAGCGCAAGGCCAAGCTGAACGATCCCTTCTGGGACAAGAATACCCGGGTGCTGATCCCGCTGCGGACGATGCTGGTCGAGTTCAAGTCGGCCAATGTCGACTCGACGACCGGCCTCGACGCGGGGCCGAATCTCAATCTGACCCGGTTGACGGTGCAGATCTCGGATACCAGCCACCTGGAAACGGCGCTGGCGCAGATCCGCAATGTGCTGATGCAGACCCATCACGGGATTCCCGATTTCAGCTTCGGCACGCGCGAGGATTGGTTCGACGCGATCGAGACCTCGATCCGGGGGACGAAGGTGACCTTCGGCCTGATCGCGGGGATCACGCTGCTGGGCGGCGGCCTGGGGATCACCAATATCATGCTGGCGAGCATCACGGAGCGGGTGCGGGAGCTGGGCATCCGTCGCGCGATCGGGGCCCGCTCGCAGGATGTGTTTGGGCAAATCCTGATCGAGAGCGTGGTGTTGGCGATGCTGGGGGGATGCGTGGGGCTGGTGGCGGGGCTGGGGATGCTCGACGCGGTGACGCTGCTTTCCCCGACCGAAAATGCCCCGATCCTCGACGCCCCCTCGATCCTGATCAGCTTCGGCTCGTCGGTACTGGTCGGCCTGCTGGCGGGGGTCTATCCGGCGTGGAAGGCCTCGCAGCTGAGTCCGATTCAGGCCTTGCGCTACGAATAGGGCGAAGGCAGTATATCTCTTCCCTCGATGACTACGTCGGCTTCCCAGCATACGGCTTTTCAGAACAATTACATTCTCGATACGGCCGTCACGTATCAGTTGATCACCGCCGAGCAGCGCTCGTCGGTCGATGCCCTGCTCCACTCGATGCCGGATGTCTCGGCACTCGACGCGCTCCATGAGCAGCAGCTGATCACACCGGACCAGCGCGAATGGTTCATCCAGTCGGTGCTCCCGCTGGTGGCGCAGGCGGAGGCGGCGTCCCAGGGGGAGGCGCCTCATGCCGAGAACGGGACGGCCGAGCATGCGGCTCCCGCCGCGGCGCAGGCGGAAGCCCATGCCGAAGCTCACTCAGTGCCCCGTTTTGAGCTGCATGAGCCCGGACAATTCGGGTCGGTGAACGATTACCTGCATTACGCGATCCAGCTGGGCGCCTCCGATCTCCATCTGGGGCCCGATTCGAGCCCGATCGCGCGCCGGGGGGGACGCCTGGTTCCATTGGTGGAGGGGGCAGGCCGCTTCACTCCCGCCGAGACGGAGCGGCTGGCGCGGGGCTTCCTCTCGCTGAAGCAGGTGGAGCGGATGGTCGATATCGGCTCGGTCGACTATTGCTACGATGTGCCCGGCCTGGCCCGGTTCCGCACCAGCGTGGTGCGGCAGCGGCGCGGCTGGGAGATGGTCTTCCGCATCATCAATGCGAAGGTGCCGACGATGGACGAGCTCGGCCTGCCGGAGGTGCTGAAGACGCTGACCCGCTACCATAACGGCCTGGTGCTGATCACGGGCTCGGTCGGCTCGGGCAAATCGACGACGCTGGCGGCGATGGTGGAGGAGATCAACGCCAGCCGCCACGACCATATCATCACGCTGGAGGATCCGATCGAATACGTCTTCCACGGGAAGAATTGCCAGGTCTCGCAGCGCGAGGTTCATCTCCACACCGATTCGTTCGCCGCCGCGCTCCGCGCCTCGCTCCGCGAAGATCCGGATGTGATCATGGTGGGGGAAATGCGCGATCTGGAGACGATCCAGCTGGCGATCACGGCCTCGGAGACGGGCCACTTGGTGCTGGGGACGCTCCATACCAGCACGGCGCCCCGTACGCTCGACCGCTTGCTCGATGTCTTCCCGATCTCGCAGCAGGCGCAGATCCGGACGATGGTGAGCGAATCGATCCGGGGAATCGTCTGCCAGCAGCTGGTGCCGCGCGCCGACGGCAACGGCCGGGTGATGGCGATGGAGATCATGATGAATAATCCGGCGGTCGGCTCGCTGATCCGCGAGGCGAAGACCTTCATGCTCCCCGGCGTGATCCAGACGGGGAAGAAGCAGGGGATGCGGCTGATGGATGATTCGCTGATGGCGCTCCTCGACCAGGGGTTGATCACCGCCGACGAGGCCTATCTCCGTAGCGACAACAAGAAGCTCTTCGCCCAGGATCTGGCCCGGCGCGGGCAGAAATAGGCTTTCCAAACAGGCTCTCCCTTTTCGCCATGAACCGCATCGATGCTCTTTTTGAAATCCTGATCCAGGAAGGCGGCTCCGACCTCCATCTGCTGGAAGGGCAACCGCCCAAGATCCGCAAGCACGGCGAGATCCGCCCGGTGCGCGAGGCGGTCCTCGACCATGAGGAGATGGTGGCGCTGCTCCAGCCGCTGGCCTCGCCGGGGGCGTGGCAGAAGTTCGTGGAGCATGGGGACCTCGACTTCGCCTACGAGATGAGCGAGGAGGCCCGTTTCCGCTGCAATTACTACAAGCAGCTCCACGGCTATGGCGCGATCTTCCGGATCATCCCGACCCGGATCAAGACGATCGCGGAGCTGGGGGTGCCCGACGTGATCCAGTCGTTCGGCGATCTCAAGAGCGGGCTGGTGCTGGTGACGGGGCCGACCGGCTCGGGCAAATCGACGACGCTGGCGGCGGTGATCGATTACATCAATTCGACCTATACGAAGCATATCATCACGATCGAGGAGCCGATCGAGTTCGTCCATCCGAACAAGAAGAGCATCATCACGCAGCGCGAGGTGCCCAATGAGACGCCCTCGTTCTCGGTGGGGCTGAAGGTGGCGCTGCGCGAGGATGCCGACGTGGTGCTGGTCGGCGAAATGCGCGATCTGGAGACGATCTCGCTGGCGCTGACGGCGGCGGAGACGGGGCTGCTGGTCTTCGGCACGCTCCACACCAATAATGCGCGCAAGACGATCGACCGTATCGTCGATGCCTTTCCCAGCGACCAGCAGGAGCAGATCCGCACCATGCTGGCGAATTCGCTGCGCGGGGTGGTGGCGCAGCTCCTCTTCAAACGGAAGGACGGCAAGGGGCGGCTGGCGCTCAACGAGATCATGGTGGCGACGCCGGCGGTCGGCGCGGTGGTCCGCGAGGGGGCGACGGTGAAACTGAGCGACGTGATCAAGACGGGCCGGGCCGACGGGATGCAGCTGATGGACGACGCGATCTGGAACGCGATGGAGCAGCAGTTGATCAGCGGGGACGAGGCCTACATGAAGTCGATCGACAAGCAGCGCTTCGAGGCCTATCGCGGCCAGCATTGAGGCCCGAGGCGAACGATCGCTCAACCGCGCAAATGCCCATAGAGACCTTGCGCGAGTTTCTTCCCGGTCTGCGGGAAGGCCGGGAGCTGGGCCAGGCGGAGGCCGAGCGGGCGGTGGCGCTGCTGCTCGACGAACAAACCTCCGATGGCGACCGGGCGCTTTTCCTGATTGCGCTGGCCGACAAGGGGGAGACCGGCCGGGAGCTGGCGGCCTTTGCCCGCGCGCTGCTGCCCCATGCGACGCCGTTTCCGGAAATTGATTTTCCGGTGGCCGGCCCGTTGCTCGACTGCTGCGGGACGGGCGGGGGCGGTTATCCGCTTTTCAATGTCTCGACGGCGGTCCTTTTCATCGCCGCCGCCGCCGGGGTGCCGGTGGTGAAGCACGGCAACCGGGGGATTACGAAGCCCTCGGGAAGCGCCGATGTGGTGACAGCGCTGGGACTGAAGGCGGAGCTGACGCCGGAGGAGGCGGTCCTCAGCTTAAAAGAACTCGGCTTTGCCTTTCTCCATGCGCCGACGTTTCATCCCGCTTTCCGCCGCCTGGGACCGGTGCGGCAGGAGCTGGGGGCGAAAGGGAGGCGGACGATTTTCAATTTATTGGGGCCGCTGCTGAATCCGGCCCAGCCGGGGGCGCGGCTGGTGGGGGTGTTCCGCAAGGAGCATGTGCCGCTCTATGCGGCGGCGTTGCGGGAGCTGGGGGTGCCGCGCTTCGCGGTGGCCTATGGCTGCGCGGGGGGACAGCCGCTGGGGGAGATCAGCTCGAGCGCTTCGGCGGAGAATGTGATCGAGGGATCGGTGCCGCTGGCGCTGCCGAAGTTCCGGATGGAGGCTTTCGAGCCTTCGTTCCTCGCGCCGCTGCAGGTGCGCACCGCCGCCGAGAGCGCGGCCCTGATCGAGCGGCTGTTCAAGGGGGAGGATTTGGAGGAGATCGGGTTCGGTTATTCGCTGCTTTCGTTCAATGCGGGGGCGGCGTTGGCGGTGCAGGGGGCGGCGCCGACTTTCATGGAAGGGGTGAGCCGGGCGCAGGATATCCTCGCCAGCGGGGCGGCCTGGCGGAAGTTGGAAGAGGCGCGGGCGTGGAGTAGGGGGCGGTAGGGGCGCCTTTACGTTTTTCCCTCCTCCACGATCCCCCTTGCCGCTCGCGATTTCCTCCTTAGCCTAGGCGCCATGGATGGCTTGGCTGAGTGGCTGCGGAAGCTTCCGCTTCCCGCGCCGGTGAGGACGCTGGTCTCGCTGCTGCAGGAGACGATTCTCAAGTGGCTGGACGACGATGTCTTCACGCTGGCGGCGGCGCTGGCCTATTACGCCACGTTTTCGATCGCTCCGGTGGTGGTGGTGGCGATCTCGATTGCCGGTCTTTTCTTCGGACGGCATGGCGCGGAGATGGGGATTCTCAATCAGCTCCGCGACTTGATGGGGAACCAGGGATCGCAGCTGGTGCGGGCGATCGTGACCAGCGCGGAGAAGCCGGGCCATAGCATCACCGCGACCGGGATCGGCATCGTGGCGTTGATTTTCGGAGCGAGCGGGGTCTTCGTCCAGCTCGATAAATCGATCAATAAGATCTGGGGGGTGCCGGCGTCGCATATCTCCGGGATTGTGGCGATCCTGCAACAGCGCTTCATCTCGTTCGCGATGGTGGTGGGGGTCGGCTTTCTGCTGCTGATTTCGCTGGTACTGACAGCGTTTCTCGCGGCGGCGGACGGTTATCTACGGAGGGAGTTCCCGTTCTGGAAGGAGTTCGGCGGATTCTCGGAGCTGGCGAGCTCGCTGGTGCTCTTCACGGTGCTGTTCGCGTCGATTTTCAAGGCGCTGCCACGGGTGCCGGTCCGCTGGCATCATGTCTGGATGGGGGCGGGGGTCTCGGCGGTGCTCTTCGAGATCGGCAAGCGGGCGATCGGGTTTTACCTGAAGCATAGCCAGATCGCGTCCGGCTTCGGGGCGGCGGGATCGATGGCGGTGCTGCTGCTCTGGATTTTTTACGGGGCGCTGATTTTGTTGCTGGGGGCCGAATTCACCTGTGTCTATGCGGGACGGACCCAGGAGAAGGATGCCCGCGATTGGAGCCCCCGCCGCAAGGAGAAATCATGACGCCGCGCAATCTGGAACTTTATCTCCACCGCCATATCCCGCTTTCGAAGGCGATGGGGGTGGCGGTGACGGCCTGCGACGAGGAGGGGGTGACGCTCTCCGCGCCGCTGGCGCCGAATCTGAATCACCGGGGGACGGCCTTCGGCGGGAGTGTCTCCTCGCTGGCGGTGTTGAGCGCCTGGACGCTGCTCCATGTGCGGCTCGGCGCGGCGGGGCTGCCGTCGCGGATTGTGATTCAGAAGAGCGAGTTTACTTATCTGAAGCCGATTGACGGCGAGTTCACCGCACTCTGCCCGCTGCCGCCCCCGGCGGTCTGGAACCGCTTTCTCACGACGCTGCGGCGGCGGGGGAAGGCGCGGATCGCGCTGGCCGCGGAGGTCCGCTGCGGGGCGGTGGAGGCGGGGCGGTTCGCGGGGGATTATGTGGCGTTGGGCGGGGCGGAGGGGGAGGCAACTCCAGCTTAGGGCTCCACTTAAGGCGCGAGCTCTTTGGTGACGACGGCGTCGAGTTCACGGTAGTCCTTGAGATCGTCCCAGTGGTGGAGGAGATGGCCGTCCCGTCCGAAGACCGTGACGCGGAGGTGGGCGGGGTCTTTGTCCCAATGGAGGGAATCGACGATCTTGCCGTCGAAATCGGGGATGGCTTCGAGGTCGGCGCGGGGGTTGTGGGGGTTGCCGTTGGCCCGGTAGAAGGGGCGGAGGCGGAGGGCCTCGGCGTCGAGGTTCTGCTTCATCCGGTCCCGGACGTAGCCGCCGACGATTCCGGCCAGAGAGTCGCGCAGGTCGACGACGATGACGAGGCGGAAGTCGGCGCGGCCCCGGTAGCGGTCGAGCTGGGCTCCGGCGTCGCGGGTGGCGTTTTGGGTGTCGGGGGAGGAGCTGATGACGGCGGTGACGGCGCCGGGGGCGTTGAGGACGACGGGGCGGTCGTCGACGTCGGTCGCCTGGAGGGGGGCGGCGGCGGCCTGGAAGAGGGGGAACTCCAGGAAAATCAAGAGGGCGAGGGAGGGGAGCGCGGCTTTCACGGGGGTCGTTTCCCCGGCACCCTATCCAAGCGCTTCCGCGGATGCAATCGCGCAGGGGGTATGGGCGGCTTTACAAATCGGGGGGAACCGGCCAAAACTGAACGCTTCGAGTCATGGCACTTTTGAAAGAGACATTACAGACGGCTTTTTCAGGCCGCCGGGTCCTGGTGACGGGGCATACCGGCTTCAAGGGGGCTTGGCTTTCCGAATGGCTCCTCTCACTCGGCGCCCAGGTGACCGGCCTGAGTCTGCCGCCGCCGACCGAGCCCTCGCTCTTCGCCCAGCTCGGCCTTGCCTCCCGGCTTCGGCATGAGGTGATCGATATCCGCGATGCGGGAGCGGTGGCGCGGGTGGTCGCCGAGGTCGAGCCCGAGTTTACCTTCCACCTCGCGGCGCAATCGCTGGTCCGGCTTTCCTATGAGAAGCCGGTGGAGACTTATGCGGTCAATGTCCTCGGCACGGTCCATGTGCTGGAGGCGCTCCGGGCGCTGCGGAATCCCTCGGTGGCGGTGATGATCACGACGGACAAGTGTTACCAGAACCGGGAATGGGTCCATGGTTACCGGGAGGAGGATCCGCTGGGGGGGCATGATCCCTATAGCTCGAGCAAGGCGGCGGCGGAGATCGCGATCGCGGCCTATCGCGCCTCGTTTTGCGAGGGGATGGACCGGCGGCTCTCGGTGGCCTCGGCCCGGGCGGGGAATGTGATCGGCGGCGGCGATTGGGCGCTCGACCGGATCGTCCCCGATTCGATGCGGGCGCTGGCGCAGGGGGAGCCGATCCGGGTCCGCAATCCCCGCTCGACCCGCCCCTGGCAGCATGTGCTCGAGCCGCTCGGCGGTTATCTCGAATTGGCGGCACAGCTCGACGCGGCGCGGCATCTCGATGAAACCGGGCAGGCGCGGGCGGCGGTGCTCCGCTCCGGGTTCAACTTCGGGCCGCCGCTGGCCTCGAATCGGCCGGTCGCCGATCTGGTCGGCGAGATTCTCAAGGCTTGGCCGGGCGAATGGGTCGACGAGTCCCAACCCGGCGCCCTCCACGAGGCGAAGCTCCTCAATCTGGCGACCGACAAGGCCTATCATCTCCTCGGTTGGCAGCCGCGCTGGGACTTCGCCGATACGGTCCGCCGGACGGTGGCCTGGTATCGGGCTTCCCGCGACGAGGGCGCGGCCTTCGATGCCGCCGCCCTCACCCGCTCCCAGATCGATTCTTACACCAGCATCCTCCCGTGAGTTCCACCGCCGCTCCATCTCCCGCCGCGCTCAAGGCGGAAATCCTCCGTCTGACCCGCGAATATTCGGCCCTGATGCATCAGGCCAACCGGCCCGCGCCGGAGAATCCCCTCCCCTTCGAGCCGGGCAAGACGACGGTACCGTATGCGGGCCGGGTCTTTGACGGCGACGAGGTGGAGGCGGCGGTGGGGGCGACGCTCGATTTCTGGCTGACGCTGGGCAGGGAGGGCGAGGCGATGGAGAAGGAGCTGGCTGAGTTCATGGGGGTTCGCAAGTCGATCCTGGTCAACTCCGGCTCGTCGGCGAATCTGGTCGCCTTTTCCGCCCTGACCAGTGCGAAGCTTCCCGCCGAAAAACGGATCCGGCCCGGCGATGAGGTGATTACTTGCGCCGCCGGTTTCCCCACCACCGTCGCCCCGATCATCCAGAACGGGGCGGTGCCGGTCTTCCTCGACAACGATCCGATCACCGGCAACGCCGATCTCTCGCAGCTGGAGGCGGCCTATGTGCCGGGCAAGACCAAGGCGGTGATGATCGCCCACGCGCTCGGCAATCCCTTCGACCTCTCGGCGGCGCTCGCCTTCTGCAAGAAGTACGATCTGTGGCTGATCGAGGACAATTGCGACGCGCTGGGCTGCAGCTACACGCTGAACGCGGCCCATCCGCTGGCCGCCTCCTTCGCCGACCAGCTCAAGCTGGGGGAAGGCGTGAGCCGCTATACCGGGACCTGGGGCGATCTCTCGACCCAATCGTTCTATCCCCCGCACCACCTGACGATGGGCGAGGGCGGCGCGGTCAACGTGGTCCGCGACATGAAGTTGAAGGTCTACGCGGAGAGTTTCCGCGACTGGGGCCGCGATTGCTGGTGCGCCAGCGGCGTCGACAATACCTGCAACAAGCGCTTCGGCTGGCAGCTGGGCGAGTTGCCGCAGGGCTACGACCACAAGTATATCTACAGCCATCTCGGCTACAATCTGAAGCCGCTCGATCCGCAGGCGGCGATTGGGCGCCAGCAGTTGAAGAAGCTGCCGGCGTTCATCGAGGCGCGGAAGGCGAACTGGAATGCGCTCCGCGCCGGGCTGGCCGATCTGGAGGAGTTCTTCTCCTTCTCGCTGCCGACCCACGCCACCGGCTGGACGCCGGATGGCTACACCTGGGACACCAGCGGCAACCGGACCGAGTGCAGCTGGTTCGGCTTTCTTCTCCTGGTCCGGCCCGAAGCCCCCTTCCGCAATGTGGAGCTGGGAAAACTGCTCGACGAGGCGAAGATCGGCAACCGGATGCTCTTCGGCGGCAATCTGGTCCGCCAGCCCGCCTTCGTCCAACTGCGCAAGGACGATCCCAAGGCCTTCCGGGTGATCGGCGATCTGGCCGGGGCCGACCGGATCATGAATCAATCGCTCTTCCTCGGGGTCTATCCGGGACTGACCCAGCCGATGCTCGATTACATGATTGAGACAATCCACCGCATCGTCAAAAAGGCGCGCGGATAGGGAATCCGACCCTCTTTTAGAAACTCCGATCGAGAGAAAAACATGAAAGTAGTGATCTTATGCGGCGGCAAAGGCACCCGTCTGCGCGAGGAGACCGAGTTTCGTCCCAAGCCGATGGTACCGATCGGAGGAAGGCCGATTCTCTGGCACATCATGAAGCTCTACGCCCACCATGGGCACCGCGATTTCGTCCTCTGCCTGGGCTACAAGGGGGAGATGATCAAGGAGTACTTCCGCAATTATCTCTGGAACACCTCCGACGTGACGATGCAATTGGGCCAGAATCCGAACATCGCCTTTCATGACCGCCATGGGGAGGAGGATTGGAACGTGACGCTGGCCGATACCGGCGAGGATTCGATGACCGCCTACCGGGTGCGCCGCATCCAGCGCTATATTCCCAAGGGGGAACCCTTTCTCCTTACCTACGGGGACGGGCTCTCCGATCTCGACATCAATGCCGGGATCGCCTGCCACCAGGCTTCCGGCAAGATCTGCACGCTGAGCGCGGTCCATCCGGCGGGCCGCTTCGGCGCGCTCAACATCGACGAGGCGGGCGGCATCCACACGTTCAACGAGAAGCCGCAGTTCGAGGAGGCCTATGTCAACGGCGGCTTCATGGTCTGCGACCACCGGCTTTTCGATTATCTCCCCGATGATCCCGAGGTGATGCTGGAGCGCCAGCCGATCGCCGATCTGGTCCGGGACGGGCAGCTCAATTCGTTCAAGCACGAGGGATTTTGGCAGCCGATGGATACCTATCAGGAGACCCAGTATCTGAACCGCCTCTGGCAGCAGGGGCAGGCGCCCTGGCGGATCTGGAAAGACTAGCCAACCATCGAAACGAGAGGGCATCCGTGGCACACATCACCATCGTCATTCCCTGCTACAACGAGGAGGAGAATGTCCGCCCCCTCTACGAGCGGCTGGTCCAGATCACCGAGGCGATTCCCCGGCACGCGTTCTCGTTCCTCTTCATCGACAACGCCTCCAGCGACCAGACCCGCCCGATCCTGCGGGAGTTGGCCGCCCGCGACCAGCGGGTGAAGGCGATCTTCAACGTCCGCAACTTCGGCCACATCCGCTCTCCCTATTACGGCCTGATCCAGGCTCCCGGCGACGCCGCCTTCATTATGGCCGCCGATTTCCAAGACCCGCCCGAGCTACTGCCCCAGTTCATCGCCGAATGGGAAAAAGGCTTCCCGTTGGTACTGGGGATCAAGAACCAGAGTCAGGAGCTGCCGCTGATGTACAGCCTGCGGACGCTCTACTACCGGATACTCGGCGCGCTCTCCGATGTGCCGCTTAACCAGAATGCGACCGGCTTCGGCCTCTATGACCGGAAGGTGCTCGACTCGATGCGGGCGATCCCCGATCCCTATCCCTATGTGCGTGGGCTGGTCTGCGAACTGGGTTATCCGACGGCCCGTGTTCCTTTCACTCAACCCGTGCGGCGGCGCGGGATCACCAAGAACAATTTCTACACCCTCTACGACATGGCGATGCTCGGTTTCGTGAGCCATTCGAAGCTGCCGCTGCGGCTGATGACAATGTCGGGCTTCGCACTCGGGTTGATCAGCCTGGGGATTTCGATGCTCTATCTGATCGGGAAGCTGATTTTCTGGAATCAGTTCTCGCTCGGCCTGGCGCCGGTGTTGATCGGCGTCTTCTTCTTTGGGTCGATCCAGCTGTTCTGCATGGGGGTCCTGGGCGAGTACATCGGCTCGATCCATACCAAGGTTTCGCAGCGGCCTCTGGTGATCGAGCAGGAGCGGTTGAATTTTTAGAAAGATGGAGGACACGCGGCCTGAAAATCTGCTGGCCGGGGATCTCGAGGAAATTCTTGAGGCGGTGGGGGGACATTGGGAGGAGCTGCGGGGGGCGCGGATTTTTCTCACGGGCGGGACCGGCTTTTTCGGCAAGTGGCTGCTGGAAAGCCTGGCCTGGGCCGATCGGCGCCGGGGCCTGGGGGTCCGCACCACTATCCTGACCCGCGATCCGGAGGCGTTCCGCGCCGCCCAACCGGCGCTGGCGGCTCATCCGGGGTTTGAGTTCGTGCGCGGGGATGTCCGCTCTTTTCCTTTTCCCGACGGTTCTTTCACTCATCTAATTCATGCGGCGACGGAGGCGAGCGCGGTGTTGAACCGCGAGCGGCCCGGCCTGATGTTCGAGACGGTGCTGGAAGGGACGCGGCGGGCGCTCGATTTCGCCACGCAGGCGGAGGTGGGCAAGTTCCTGCTGACCAGCTCGGGAGCGGTCTATGGGGCGCAGCCCTCGCAGCTGACCCATGTGCCGGAAGAGTATGCCGGCGCGCCCGATCCGCTGGCGCCGGGCTCAGCCTATGGGGAGGGGAAGCGGGCCTCGGAGCTGCTCTGCGGCTTGGCGGCGGGGCCGAAGCTGGAGGTGAAGATCGCCCGGTGCTACGCCTTCGTGGGGCCGCATCTGCCGCTCGACATTCATTTCGCGGTGGGGAATTTCCTCCGGGATGGGCTGGCGGGGCGGGAGATCGCCATCGGCGGGGACGGAACGCCGCGCCGTTCCTATCTCTATATGACCGATCTGGCGGCCTGGCTCTGGACGATCCTGCTCAAAGGGGCGCCCTCCCGCGCCTACAACGTCGGCTCGGAAGACGATCTCTCGATCCGCGAGGTGGCCGAGGCGGTGGCCAAAACCTTCGATCCCGCGCCTGCCGTGCGGGTGGCGCGGACGCCCGATCCGGCGGCGCTGGCCTCTCCGGCCCGCTATGTCCCCTCGACCCGGCGAGCGCGGGAGGAGCTGGGGTTGACCCAGCAGGTCGGGTTCGCGGAGGCGCTAACTAGGACGGTGCGGTGGAATCGGGGACTCACGACGCAGCTCCCATAGAGGTTGCCTATCGAGTCAGGGAGGGGTCCAAGGGGGCGCAGCCCCTTTGCGTCGTTCCCTCCTCTTTGCCCCCGTGCATCCCGGCCCGCCCATAGCCAGCGCGCTCGATCTGCTGTTGATACCTGCCACCTGAAACCCAGGAGCCCGCTCTCCCGCGCTTCTCGCGTCCGCCTGGTAGAATCGATCCAGACTCGGCGACCTCCCCTCCATGCAGAGGGTCCAGAAACCTACCCTACTTCGGCGGCGCCCCAGCCGCTTCGGCAGCCTCATCAGCAGCGGTCTTCCGCTTGAGCCAGCCGGCGTCCATCAGCGATTCGGCGAAGAGGTTGTTCGACTGGGGGGGGAAGATCTGGATCGCCGAGCTGATGTAGCTCTCGGCCTCGGGGACGTTCTTCTGGTTGTAGAACCAGGCGGCCTGGGCGTAGTAGTAGGCGGGGGTGTTGCCGGTGAAGTCGAACTTGTCGAGGAGGGTCTTGGCCTCGGTCAGGTTGCCCTCCAGGAGGTAGGTGAGGTAGACCTTGTACTGGATGAGCTCGTTGCGCGGGTCTTCGGACTGGAGTTTCTCGAAGGCGGCGCGGGCGTCGGGATATTTCTTCTCGAGGTAGAGGACTTCGGCGCTGTCGAAGCGGGCGGGGAAGTACTTCGGGTTGATCGCGAGGGCCTTGCCGAAGGCGTCGAGCGCCTGCTGCCACTTCTCCTGCTTGACGTAGATGGCGCCCTGGAGGTTGTCGAGTTCGGGCTCGTTGGGCCGCATCTTCTGGGCGTCGGCGAGCTTGGAGAGGGCGTCGTCGTAGTTGCCGCGGGCGAAGGCGTCCATGACGTCCTGCATCTTTTTCTGCAGCTCGGGGGAGACGGCGTCGGGGGCGTTGGTGGAGGCCGCGACGGCGGCGGCGCCAGGAGCCGGAGCAGGCGTTGTCGCAGGCGCGTCAGCCTGGGCGAAGAGGGAGGGAACGGCGGCAATCGCCGCGCAAAAAGTCGAAAACCCCGCCGCGAGGAAGAACCGGGGCCGTTTCATAAGCTGCTCCATATCCCCTCATTGCTAGAAGAGCTCCCTTTGGAGGTAAAGAGAAGAATGGAGGGGAGCTCTTCTCTCCCAAGGGATTGGCTTTGGGGAGGGGGTGGGCTGGGCGGGGGGTCGTTAGGTCATGTCCTTTTGGGGCTGCGTCCCTTGCCCTTGCTCGGACGCAGAGGCGCGGGAGAGCGGGCCTTGGGTTTCAGGTGGAGTTTCTCGGGGGAAGATCGAGCGAGCTGGCTACGGGCAGGCCGGGATGCAAGGAGGAGTTGGTGAGGCCGCTTCAAAGGGGGCTGTCGCCCCCCTTGACCCCCGAGTCCGCCTCCGGCGGACGAGCCATAGACCCGCGCACGCTTCGCGAAGGCGGTTTCTGTTTCTAAAGGATTGCGTCCGCGAAGCGTGCAGTCATCTCTCCCAATGGGGGGTCCAGGGGGTGCCTGGCACCCCCTGCGTCCCATCTATACCCCTCACCCGCCCATGCGGCGCAGGTTCGACGGCAGGATGTTCAGCTCGGAGCGGTATTTGGCGACGGTGCGCCGGGCCAGGGGGATGCCCTTCTCGGAGAGGATGGTGACGATCTCCTGGTCGGAAAGCGGCTTGTGGGTGTTCTCGCGGGAGACGAGTTCCTGGATCGCTTCCTTGACGCTGGTGTTGGAAAGGAGCTCGCCGGAGCTGGTCTGGTAGCCGGGGGTGAAGAAGTATTTCAGGTCGAAGACGCCCCAGGGGGTCTGGACGTATTTGTTGGCGATGGCGCGGCTGACGGTGGTCTCATGGACGCCGACGGCCTCGGCGATCTGGCTCATGGTGAGGGGCTTCAGGAAGGCGGAGCCGTGCTCGAAAAATTCGTGCTGCCGCTCGACGATGGCGCTGGCGATGTTGAAGAGGGTCTGCTGGCGGAGGTGGAGGCACTTGATGATGAATTTGCCGGAACGGATCTTGTCCTTGAGGTATTCGCGGACTTTGGCGTCGTGGCCATCGGTGGCGAGGAGGTCCTTGTAGGTGTCGCTGATGCGGAGGCGGGGGACGGCCTCATCGTTGAGGACGACGGCCCATTGGTTGCTGACCTTTTGCACCGCCAGCTCGGTCTGGACGATGTTCCGCTTGTCCTCGGCGGCGAAGGTGGAGCCGGGGCGGGGCTGGAGGGTGGCGATGAAGTTGGCGGCCTGGAGGACGCGCTCGGTGGGGATGCGGAGGGCGCGGGCGATTTCCTGGTATTTTTTCCGGCCGAGTTCCTGGATGTGGTGGGAGACGATGGCGGCCTCGACGTCCTCGGCCTTGCCCAGGCGATCGAGCTGGATGAGGAGGCATTCCCGGAGGTCGCGGGAGGCGACGCCGATGGGATCGAAGGTCTGGATGAGGGCCAGGGCCTGCTGGACGACGCCGACGGGGACCTGGGCGGAGAGGGAGACTTCGTCGAGGGTGGCGGCGAGGAAGCCCTCCTCGTCGAGGCTGCCGATGATCTCGCGGCCGGCCTGGAGGAGGTCCTCCTGGTCGGTGGCGAGGGTGAGCTGGGCAGTGAGGTGGGCGGCGAGGTTCTCGTGCTCGACCTGGGAATCGAAGAAGAAGCGGCGGCGCTCGGCGTCCTCGGCGGTGTAGGGGGTGGTGGCCTTCGACTGGGCGAAGTATTCTTTCCAATCCTCGTCGTGCTCGGCGGCGGCCTCGGCTGCGGCCTGGGTTTCCTTGTTCTCCCAGTCCTCCTCGCTCTCCGGCTTAGCCTCTTCGAGGGATTCCTCGAGGACGGGGTTGACCTCCATCTCTTGCTGGATGAGGGAGCGCAGCTCAAGGGCGGGCGCCTGCAGCAGCGCCAGCGACTGCTGCATCTGCGGCGATAACGTCTGGCTTAAACTGACGTTCTGTTGAAGTCCAAAGCCGGCCATGAAGCCCTACTCTAAAACCGAAGCGCCCTCCTGCAAATCGAAAAGTTTGAAAAACGGCACGGTTTTCGCTTCCGATCGTTGTTAGCGTGGCCTAAAAGTGGGAGATGGTCCGCTTCACCATCCTGGCCAGCGGCAGCAGTGGGAACTGTGCCTACCTCGAAACCGACCAGGTCCGCCTCCTGATCGACGCGGGGTTGAGCGGCAAGCGGATCGGGGAACGGCTGGCGGCGATCGGCCGGAGTCTCGACGATGTGCAGGCGGTCTTTATCACCCATGAGCACAGCGACCATGTCTGCGGGCTGAATATTCTGGCGCGAAAGCGGGGGGTGCCGGTTTATTGCAACCGGCTGACCCGGGAATTTCTCCAACCGACGTTGGCGGGGTATGCGGGCTGGCAGATTTTCGACACGGGGCAGACGTTGACGCTGGGCGACTTGACGATCGAGACGTTCCCGGTCTCGCACGATGCCTATGATCCGGTCGGCTATGTCTTCCATCACGGGCTGGGGAGTGTCGGCTTTCTCACCGATCTCGGCCATGCGACCAAGCTGGTGATCGAGCGGGTGCGGAAGTCGCGGGCTCTGGTGCTGGAGGCGAATCATTGCGTGCAGCTGCTGCATAACGATACGAAACGGCCCTGGGCGGTGAAGCAGCGCATTCTCTCGCGGCATGGGCATCTCTCCAACGATGCGGCGGCGGAGCTGGCGATCGAGATCGCGGGGGAGCGGCTGGAGGATCTCTATTTAGGGCATCTGAGTGAAGATTGTAATCGACCGGAGTTGGCGGCGCAGGTGATCGGGGATCGGCTAAGGGCGCATGGGCATCATCATGTGCGGCTGCATCAGTTGGCGCCGGATCGGCTGGGGACGACGCTTTGTTGGGAGTGAGGGACACGAGAACGGCATTTCCAAAAGGGCATTGGAATGAAAGAGAAGCTGGGAGTTTTAATCCTTTTGGTTTGGGCGCTAATAATCCCAATTCCACACCTATGGAATATTTGCTGGAAAGCTTATCAACTATCAACCAAGGGAGTTTCCACTCAAGGTATCGTTATTGATTATCAGTCAAACAATCACGATCAGATTATTTACAGATTCGAAGTCGCAGGAGTCTCATATCAAGGAGCTGCGTCAGGCGCTTCGCAACGCATGGCTGGCACCCCCATTTCGATCTTATATCTTCCAAACAATCCAAAGAACTCGTGCCTTGCATATCCAGAGCGGCAAAATCAGAACAATCTGATTTCTTCCCTTATTTTTCTTCTTCTTTTTTTGGGAATCCTTTTCTTCGCGCTATTTCGCAGGATTTACTACCCTCCCAATGACTAGGCTTCCATGCGCAGATATTGTCGATCACGTGCACCATGCCAGAAGCGTAAGACCCGGACTTTATTTTGATCCAGTAGAATACGGTAGAGGATCAGATAGTTTCCCTCGACCATCTTGAGGACACCCGGGCGTCGCAGCAGTTTGCCGCCACCGTTGCGGACGGCGGGTTCACTGAGAGTCAGGGCGCGGTCGAGCAGCTTTTCGCCGAAACGTTCCGCCGCTGTCGGATTATCGCGGGCGATGTAGCGAACGATCCGCTCCAGATCGCGGACGGCGTGAGGAGAGAAGACTACTTGGAACGCGCCCATTGACTTACCCTGCCGCGAATGTCCTCGATGGATAAGTCTTGCTGAGGGGAGGAAGCATCGGCCTCGTCGATCGCGACCAGCATCTCCGGCGTTTCTAATTCGTCGATCTCCTCGATCCGATGGAGAATGACCTCCCGCTCATCAGGGGAGAGCTTGGGGAGTTCGGCGAGAATTTCCGACATGCTCATGGGGGAAAATCTAAGCGATTGGGTTGTAAGAAGCAAGCCGAGGACTTTTCCTATTTTCCTCGCTTCACCTGCAGCAGTTTCCCTATCTCGGCCAGCGGACGGGTATTGACCACGTCTTCTTTGCGGAGCCAGCCTTTACGGGCGATTTGGGTGCCGACTCTTAGGTAGCCGAAGTCTTCGGTGCTGTGGGCGTCGGGGTTGAGGACGCAGCGGACGCCCTTGTCGCGGGCTTTTTTCCACCAGCGCCAGTCCATGTCGAGGCGCCAGGGGTTGGCGTTGAGCTCGATCCAGGTGCCGGTCTCGGCGGCGCAATCGATGATCTTGTTGAGGTTGATGGCGTAGGCTTCGCGCTTCAATAGGAGGCGGCCGGTGGCGTGGCCGAGCATGGTGACGTGGGGGTTTTCCATGGCGCGGATGACGCGCTTGGTCATTTCGTCCTCGGCGGCGGTGAAGCCGGCGTGGACGGAGGCGACGACGTAATCGAAGGTGGCGAGGAAGTCGTCGGCGAAATCGAGTTTGCCCTCCTTGAGGATGTCGCACTCGACGCCGGTGAAGAGGCGGATGTCGGAGCGGGATTTGTTGATCGCGCGGATCGCCTCCTGTTGGGCGAGGAAGCGGGTTTCGTCGAGGCCGTTGGCCTGGAAGGAGGACTTCGAGTGGTCGGCGAGGCCGAGGTAATCGAGGCCGAGTTCGGCGGCGGCGTCGGCCATTTCGGCGAGGGTGTTTTTGCCGTCGCTGGCGTCGGTGTGGCAGTGGAAGGTGCCGCGCAGTTCCTGCCATTCGACAAGGCGGGGGATCTTGCCCGCTTCGGCGGTCTCGATTTCGCCGAGGTTTTCGCGCAGCTCGGGCGGGATGTATTGGAGGCCGAGGTCTTTGAAGATTTCCTCTTCGGTGCGGCAGGGGATGAGGGTTTCGACCGGCTCCGCGTCTTTCTTTTTCTCTTCTTTGAAGAGGCCCCATTCGCTCAGTTTTTTGCCTTGGGCGATGGCGCGTTGGCGCATGGCGACGTTGTGTTCCTTGCTGCCGGTGAAGTGGTGGAGGGCGTAGGGATATTCCTTATCGCTGACGACGCGGAGGTCGCATTGCAGACCGCCGCCAAAGAGGACGCTCGACTTGGTTTCGCCGTGGTTGGTGATCCGCTCGACGCCGGGGAGTTGGACGAAGAAGTCCATCACGGCCTGCGGCTTACTTGATGAGGCGAGGAGGTCGAGATCCTTGAGCACTTCCTTGCCTCGGCGGAGGCTGCCGGCGACGCTGGCGCGGATGACGGCGGGGTGGGAGCGGAGCTCGTCGACCAGGCCCTCGGCCAGGCCGAAGACGTCGCCGTAGCGGTGCTGGCTCTGGTAGGTGCGGCGCTGGGCGATGCTGAGGAGGAGGTTGGCCTCGGTTTTGGCGCCGAAGCCGGTGAGGGCGGCGACGCGGTGGTCGTGGCACGCTTGTTCGAGGGTGGCGACGTCGGAGACGCCGAGCTGCTCCAGCAGGGCCTTGACCTTCTTGGGCCCGAGGCCGGGGATTTGCAGGAGCTCGAAGACGCCGGGGGGAAAGGTGGCCTTGAGCTCGTCGTGGTAGACGAGGTGGCCGGTGGTGACGAGCTCGGTGATTTTTTGGCGGAGGGCGTCGCCGATGCCGGGGATGCCGGACAACCGGTCTTCGGCGACGAGCTGGCCGAGGTCTTCGGGGAGCGATTCGATGGTGCGGGCGCCGGCGCGGTAGGCGCGGGTCTTGAAGACGTTCTCCCCCTTGAGCTCGAGGAGGGTGGCGATTTCGTCGAGGATGTCGGCGACCTGGGATTTGTCCATGGGTGGTCCGATTTTGGCCGAAGTGGGGGGAAAATCAATATGTTGCGCCTGGGGGTCCGGACAACAGGAAGATTGCGGAACCTGAGGGGGCGGTTTATCGTCAGGCTCTCCATGACCCGGCCCGCGCCCCGCGCTTCCCGTACTCGTTCGGCCCAGCTTTTTGCCGAAGCTCTCCGTTATTTACCCGGGGGAGTGAATTCGCCGGTTCGCGCCTTCCGCGCCGTCGGCGGGGAGCCTTTTTTTGCCGAACGGGCGCTCGGGGCCCATGTCTGGGATGCGGACGGGAACGACTATATCGATTATGTGGGCACCTGGGGGCCGGCGATCCTGGGGCATGCGCCCCGCGCGGTGGTGGCGGCGGTGCAGGCGGCGGCGGAGCGGGGGACGAGCTTCGGGATTCCCAATCCGCTCGAGGTGGAGATGGCGAAGACGATCATCGATTGGGTCCCCTCGGTCGGGAAGGTGCGGATGACGAACAGCGGGACGGAGGCCTGCATGGCGGCGGTCCGGCTGGCGCGGGGGTTCACCGGGCGGGACAAGATCATCAAGTTCGAGGGGTGCTATCACGGCCACGGCGATTCGCTGCTGGTGAAGGCGGGATCGGGGGCGCTCACCCACGGGGAACCGGATAGCGCGGGAGTTCCGGCGGTGTTGGCGGCGCTGACGCTTTCGCTTCCTTTCAATGACCTTGCGGCGCTCGCCGCCGCCTTTGCGGCGAACCCGGGCGAGATCGCGGCGGTGATCGTCGAGCCGATTCCGGCCAATGCGGGGTTGATTCCGCCCGCGCCGGGGTTCCATGAGGCGCTGCGGAAACTGTGCGATGCCAACGGGACATTATTGATTTTTGACGAGGTGATGACCGGCTTCCGCTTGGCGCGGGGCGGGGCGCAGGAGTTGCTCGGCGTCCGGCCCGATCTCTCGACTTTCGGCAAGGTGATCGGCGGCGGGCTGCCGGTGGGGGCCTTCGGCGGGCGGGCCGAGATCATGGATCACCTGGCACCGCTGGGGAAAGTTTATCAGGCGGGGACGCTCTCGGGGAATCCGCTGGCGATGGCGGCGGGGCTGGCCCAGCTCCAGACGCTGGAGGCGGAGGGCGGCTTTGCCAAATTGGAGGCGCTGGGCGCCGAGCTGGAGGCGGGGCTGCGCGGGTTGCTGGGGAAATTCCCGCTGCCGGTCCAGCTCCATCGGCGGGGCTCGATGTTCTCGCTCTTTTTCACGGCGCAGCCGGTGCGCAATCTCGCCGACGCGATGACCTCGGATCGCGAGCGGTTCGCCCGCTTTTTCCACGGGCTGCTCGACCGGGGCGTCTATGTGGCTCCCTCGCAGTTCGAGACCGGGTTCCTTAGCACGGCTCACGGGCCAGCGGAGATCGAATCAACCCTGCGGGCGGTCGCCGAGGTGCTTCCTTCCTTGTGAGCCGTTCCGTCCTGTCGCTGCTCTTGCTGGTGTCGGCTTTGGGTGCCGTCCCGTTGCGGGCGGCGGTGCCGACGATGGCGGTGAGCGAGATCCGGCCCGGCATGCAGGGGGTGGTCTATACGGTGCTGCAGGGGACGACGATCGAGCCGCTGCAGGTCGATATCCTCGGCGTGACCGAGAACTCGATCGGACCGGGCCACGACATGATCGTCGGCAAGCTGGTCGACCCGAAGACGAGCCTGATCGAGACGGTCCACGGGATGAGCGGGAGCCCGCTCTATATCGACGGAAAGCTGGCGGGGGCGCTCGCTTACCGGCTAACCTCGTTCGAGAAGGACGGGCATTGCGGCTTTACGCCGATTGCCAATATGCTCGAGGTCGACGCGCTGCCTGCGGGCGAGCCGAATGCATCAAGTGCGCCGAGCGAGGCCGGGGCCTCCGCCGCCAATGCCACAGGGTCGCTCACCGCTTTTCTGGGCGGCAATGGCTTGGCGGCATTGCCGGGGGTGGATGGTTCCGCAAAGGCCGCCTACCTCGATGTGCCGCTTTCGGTGAACGGACTGGCGCCGGAGGCGCTGCGCGGGCTGCTCAAGAATTTCGGTCTGGGGGGCGCCGATGTCCTGCCGGTGGCGGGGGGGAGCGACAGCGAGGCGCGGCTCGCCCATGTCGACTTGATCCCAGGCGCGGCGGTGGCGGCGGTGCTGATGAGCGGCGACATTTCGATGGCCGGCACCGGCACCCTCACCTGGCGGGAGGGGAAGCGGATCCTCGGTTTCGGCCATCCGATGATGGGGATCGGCCGGAGCGCCTGGGGGATGGCTCCCGCCGAGATCGTCACGACGATTCCGAGCTATTACATGCCCTATAAGCTGAGCAATACCGGGCCGGTGGTTGGCGCGATCGTCCAGGACCGGGTCTCCGGGATCAGCGGGGTGATCGGGGCGACGCCCGCAATGGCGCCCTATCACATTGAGCGGATTCACGAGGGGCAGGCGCTGCCCGCGCTGAACGGCGCTTTCTCGACCGAGCAGACGATGACGCCGCTCCTGGCCGACTCGGCGGTGGCGGGCGCGGTGGCCCAGGTCAATCAGGCGGGGCGGACGCTCTTCCTGCGGGCGACCGGCTCGCTCCAATTGCAGGGGTTGCCCGCGCTGCGGCTCGACGGGGTCTATTCGGGCGAGGATCTGGAGACGACCCAGGCGCTCCTCTCGCTGCTGGAGCCGCTTCGGCTGCTCTACGCGCAGGATTGGGTCCATCCGGTGGCCACGGGGCTCGACCTGAAGCTGGAGACCGCCGAACAGCTCCGTTCCTGGACGGTGGAGGATGCCCGCCTCGACGCCCGGGTCTACGATCCGGGCGCGGCGGTGGCATTGACGGTCTTGGTGCGGGAACGTTATGGAAAGCTGGAGGAGCGGCATTTCGCGTTCAATCTCCCGGCGGGGCTTAAGGCAGGGACGGGCGCGGTCCGGCTGCGGGTCGCCGACGGGGAGACGCTCGACCACGCGGCGCTGGCCCGCGCCATCCCCGCCTTCGACGACGCCGCGCAGTTGATCGACTTCCTCAACCGCCATCGCCGCCAGGATGCGCTCTACGTCCAGCTGGTCACCGAGGCGCCCGGGCAGGTGGTGGCCGATCGCGAGCTGCCCGCGCTCCCGCCCTCCGTCCTCGGGGTGATGGGGAACGACAATCGGGGCGAGGAGGCGGTGGCGCTCCACGAACAGGTCTGGTATGAAACTTCGGCGGCGCTTCCCGGCGTGGTCTCCGGCGAGGAAACGTTGCAACTCGATATCCGTCCATGAACATCTCCCTTTCCCGCACTCTCTTCCTGGCCTCGGCGGGCTGGCTCGGCCTGGCGCTGACCTGCCATGCGGTCCATCCCCGGGAGCTGCTTTTCGACAGCTACGCCGACTTCGCCGACGGGACGGCCCGCAGCGTCACCCTGAGCGACCAGGGGGTGCTCGCCCCCGCGCCTCCCCTCACCCCGCTGGCCGCCCCCGCCGACGGGCAGGCGGAGCAGATCTGGGCGGTGCTGCCGGTGGGTGGTGATTTTCTGGCGGCGACCTCGCCGAAGGGCGAACTCCTCCGGATCTCGGCGGACGGGAAGATCGAGAGCGCCGCCAAGTTCCCGGAGACCCATCTCTACGCGCTGGCGAAGAACGCGCACAATGAGGTCTTCGTCGGCACCTCGCCGGACGGGAAGATCTATGCGCTCGGCGCCGGGGGCCGCAAGCCGCCCAAGGTCTGGTTCGACCCGAAAGCGAAGTACATCTGGGCTCTGGCCTTCGACAAGGAGGGGAATCTCTATGCGGCGACCGGGACGGAGGGGAAGATCTTCAAGATCACCGGCGAGGGAAAGGGCGAGGTCTTCTACGCCTCCGACGAGGTCCACATCCGCTCCCTCCAATTCGACCCGGCGGGCAATCTGCTGGCGGGGAGCGCGGAGAACGGGCTGCTCTACCGGATCGCGCCGGACGGAGCGGCGGTGGTGCTGGCGGCGAGCGGGCGGGAGGAGGTGAACCGGATCATTCTCGGGCCGAATGGGACGACCTATTTCACCGCGACCGGACCGGCGGCGCAGGCCAATGGCGAAGCGAAGGGAAGCGACGCCGCCACGGCGCTGCGGGCGGCGCTTCTCTCGATCGCCCAGAATGGCGCGGGGGCGGCGAAGCCTGCTGCCCCGCCGCTCGGAGGCGGCGCTGGCGGCCCCTCGGTCTCGCAGGTCTGGCGGCTCGACGCCTCGCTCGATCCGCAGCTGTTGTGGAGCACTTCGGAATCGATCCTCACCCTCGATCCCGATCCCGACGGCGGGGTCCGCGTCGGCACGGGGGGGGACGGCTATCTCTATCGGGTCGACGACCGGGGGCATGCGACCCGGCTGCTGAAGCTCGACGGGCCGAGCATCACGGCGACCGCCGACGGGGGCTCCGACGGCGGCTTCGTCCTCGCCTCGAGCAATCCGCCCCAGCTCTACCGGCTGGGGCGGCCCGGGGAGCGGCATGAGCCGGGGATCTATGAGTCGCCGGTGATCGATTCGAAGGGCTTCGCCCGCTGGGGCTCGCTGCGCGGCGAGGGGGACGGCTCCTTCCACTTCGAAACCCGCAGCGGGAACACGCCGCTGCCCGACAAATCGTGGTATCCGTGGACCGGGTTGCGCGACGACCATGCGCAGAGCCCGGAGGCGCGTTATTTCCAGTTCAAGATCGAGCTGGCCACGGGGACGGTCGACCGGGTGCTCTTTGCCTACCTGCCGAAGAACACGGCGCCGAAGGTCGATGAGATCTACATCCTGGCGCCGGGGGTGGGCTACGTCTCCGCGCCGCCCGCCGCGCAGGCGGCGCAGGCCAAGACGTCCGACCAGCTCCTTCAGGCGGCCGAGAACGGCGGCGATGACCACCCCGCGCCCGCCACCCGCTATCAGCCGCTGCAAGCGCGCGGCTACCGGACGGCGGTCTGGAAGGCGGAGGACGCCGACGATGATGATCTGCTCTATGATCTTTATTTTCGCGGCGAGAACGAGAAGGAGTGGCATCTCCTCTCCAAGGACAATAGCGACACGGTCTTCAGCTGGGATTCGAGCGGGTGGCCGGACGGGCGTTATTACCTGAAGGTGGCCGCCTCCGACGGGCCGGACAATCTGCCTGCGCCCGGTCTGAGCGATGAGCTGGTCAGCCGCCTCTTCGTGGTCGATAATACGCCGCCGGTGATCAAGGTGAGTTCGGGCAAGAGCCGCGACGTCGTCTTCACCGTCTCCGACGAGGCGAGCGGGATCGGCTCGGTCTCGGTCTCGAAGGACGGCAACGATTACAAGGAACTCCATCCCGTCGACGGCATCCTCGATCCGCAGAGGGAGAACTTCACCGCGCATATCGAACCGGGCGATCTCCTCTTCATCCGGGCCGAGGATCAGAGCGGCAATGTCAGCAGCCTCCAGGTCAACCCCGACGCCAAATAAGCATCCCTCCGCGCATGAACTCCCCTACCCCTGTTTTTCCCGCCGCCCGTTACCTCGATCTCTCGCAGACCGCCCATGCCGCGCTTTTCACGGAGGCCGAGGGGGAGGAGGTCTGGCAGGTGTTGCCGAAGATCGGGCCCTATCTCCGGGAGCGGCTGGCCCGGCTCGGCGCGGGCGTGCATGGGAAGAAGCTCGGCGAGCCCTACATCGGGCCCGAGGTTTATATCGGTGCGGGGACGGTGATCGAGCCGGGCGCGGTGATCAAGGGGCCCGCCTGGATCGGGGAAAACTGCGAGATCCGCACCGGGGCCTATATCCGGGAGAATGTGATCGTCGGGGACGGCGCGGTGCTGGGCAATTCGTGCGAGTTCAAGAACTGCCTCCTCTTCAACGGTTGCCAGGTGCCTCATTACACCTATGTCGGCGACTCGATCCTCGGTTACAAAGCCCATCTCGGCGCGGGGGTGATTCTTTCCAATTTCAAATTGACCGGCGATGAGATCTCGATCCGCGCGGAGGGGGGGCCGGTGAAGACGGGGCTGCGGAAGTTCGGCGCGATCGTGGGGGATCGGGCGGAGGTCGGCTGCCAGGCGGTGATCAATCCCGGCTCGATCCTGGGGCGGGAGGTGTTGATCTATCCGGGGGTGGTCTGGAGCGGGGTGCTGGCCGAGCGGACGGTGGTGAAGCACCGGCCCGATTATGTGCTGCAGCCGCGCCGGGGATAGGCGCATTGGAAAGGATGAAGATCGGCGGCGTCCTCCTTCTGCTGGCTCTCTTGACGGGCGCGGGAATGGCGTGGGCCGATGAGGCGGCGAATCCCTTCGGGCCGCCGCCGGTCACGGCCGATGCCGTCAACCAGGCCTTCGGGGTTCCGCTCTGGAATGGCGAGACGCCGCTCTGGGACGAGGAGGCGGGAGTGGTGGCGGCACGGCTCGGCTGCCCGCCGGAATCGAAGACCTCGACCCAATCGAGCTTCCGCCTCTATGCCAAGGAGACGATGCGGCTTTTCGGCGCCCGCCCTTATTCGGTGGCGCTCTACGGGCAGGACGGGAAGACCGACCGGCTCTCGATCGTCTTCGCCAATCCGGGCGATTTCGACTTCAAGAACGCGACGCAGAAGGACTTCGACGCGGCGGTGAAGAGCGACGCCGACACCATCGCCAAGGCGCTGACCGATCTGCTGGGATCGCCTTCCTATCTGAACTTCGGCACGGGCGCGCTCCAGGAGAAGATGCGGCGGTGGGATTGGAACGGGCACGCCTTCCTCCTGGCCTCCCCGCAGCAGCAATATGTGGTGCTCCGGATTCTCCCGGCGGCGGTGGCCGACAAATTCGGCCAGGCCGACAATCTCTCCAATGGCGAGCTGCGCGACCTGCTCGCTTCCCGGGTGCAGCATCGGGACAACGGCGACGTGGTGATCGGCGACATCCCGATGGTCGACCAGGGGCCGAAGGGCTATTGCGTCCCGGCCACCTGGGAGCGCTATCTCCGCTACCAGACGATCCCCGCCGATATGTATGTGCTGGCGATGGTGGGCGGGACCCAGCAGGGCGGGGGGACGGTGATCGCCGACATGGTGGCGGCGGCCGATCAGCTGGTGCGGAGCCGGGGCCTCCAGATCGTCGCCGAGCCGGCCCAGCTGACCGTCGCCCAGATCGCCCGCAACATCGACCAGGGGCTCCCGATGATGTGGGGCTGCTATTGCCCCCGCGATCTGGAGAAGAAATTCACCCTCCGCTCGCTCGCCCGCAAGAAAGTGACCGACTGGGCCGATTATACGGCGAAGCTGCAGGCCGACCGCGAGGCCGCCCCGGCCTACCGGACGCTCGATAGCGAGGGGCACATGCGGATGATCATCGGCTACAATGCGCAGACCGATGAGATCGCCATCTCCGACTCCTGGGGCGAGGCGGCGGCGGAACGGTGGATCACGCCGGAAGAGGCGCGGGTGATCACGCAGGAGAATCTCTATGTGATCCGCTGGTAAGAGCCTATTCGGAGAGGGGCCCGATTTTCTAGCGGGCCGCGCGGGGAGCGCCCTCGGCCTCTTCGTCGCTCTCCGCCGGGGAGGCCTCCGGCGGGAGGGAGACGGCGCCGGGCTCGGCGGCCTGGGTCTCGTCTTGCGCGGCTTGTTCGACGCCTTCCTCGGCGAGGTCGGCGCCGATCTGGCTCCGTTCGGCGTCGTATTCGGTGGCCTGCTTGGAGCCGGGGGTGGGAACGGCTTCGTCGGGGGGCTGGGGATCGTTGGCGGACATAGTTTTGATTTGGTTAAGGGAGGAGGCTCTGGTCGTGTTCGGCCATCTGGAGATGGGCGCGAAGGGCGGGGAGGGTGCGGAGGGCGAAGGCCCGCAGGTCGGGATCGTCGGCCTGGGTGGAGGCGGTGCCGAAGGCGGCGATGTCCTGGCGATGGGCCCGCACCATGGCGTGGAGGTAGGCGCGGTCGAAGGCCGCCGGGGTAGTCGTCCCGAGCCCGTCGAGTTTGGCCTGCAGGCTGGGACCGGGGGTGGGCGGGAGGGACGTTCCCTTGCTCCGGGCCAGGATCGCCAATTCCTCGTTGATGGCGGCATGATCGGAGGCGAGGTGGCGGCCGAAGCGGCGGACCCGCGAGCTCTGGCCCGCTTTCCCGGCGAGGGTGCCGGCCTGGACCTCGTAGAGACCGCCCTCGGCGGCCTGGCGGATGAATTGGAGATCGGCGGTAGAGAGGCGGGGAGCGGCGTTGGGGGCGTTCGCGGCCGGGGCGGTGGCCTCGGTCGGCGGAGTGGCGGCGGGGGCGACATTGTACCCTCCGGTGATCGGATCGGGATAGGTGGCCGCGCCGGGAGGGGCGGTGGTCTTGTTGATCGGGTTGAAGTCCTGAGCCCGGGCTCCGGTGGTCAATCCGATCGGGATCAACAGGACGGAGAGGAGGGCTCCCTGGGCGGAAGCGGGGATTTTCATGGCGATCTCTTACATTACTCCGCAATGCGCTTCCCGCCATGGGGCGGACCCAACTTTTTTTCGCTCCCCTGCGGGGCCTGCGTTTTGCATGGGACAGAATGTCATAAGCCTATGACGATCAGTGAATTGGATTGGAAATGACTTGGCAGTTTCCGATTTTCGGCTAGTGAAGAAGGGATGCTTGCGCGGAAGTTCCTCCTCCCCTCCGTAGTGCTGCTGGCGTGGGCCACGCTGGCGGCGTCGCGGGCGCTTGCCGATTCGACGATTCCGCTGGAGGTCTCCTCGAGCGGTCCGACCGTTCCCACCACCAGCGCGATTTTCCGCAATGAGCTGACCAATGTGGTGATCAAGGACGACTCGGCCCAGCCGATCGATTTCGACGATTTGGCCAAGGGGACTTCCAAGAACGGCTCGACGCTGGTGATCAGCCAGAAGCTGGGCGATCAGGTGACGCTGGAGCAATCGACCTCGCTCGGGGTCCAAAAGACCTCTGAGACCGACGCGCTGCCGTTGACCGATGACAGCTCGGCGACCAGCTATAATGTGATGGCGGCGAACTGGACGCCGATCTCGGCGCTCTCTTTCCGGATCTCCGATACGACCGAGGACGATCTTACCGCAAATTCCTCCAATACCGCTTCCAATACCGACCCGCTGCTGATGGATCATCGGCAGATGGAGGCGACCTTCCAGGCCGCGCCGGGGACCAAGCTCTGGTTCTGCGATTCGGACGAGCGGAACTTCGATTATTCGAGCTACGCCTACGATACCTATCACAATACCGGCGTCACTTTCAGCCAGATGCTCGGCAAGACCAACCTGACCTGGAACGCCACTCCTTCCTGGGAGCAGGATTCGATGGGCGGGGAGTGGGGCTCGGTGCAGGCGGGGCCGCAGTTCAACACCTCGCTCGATTGGAAGCCGGCGGCGACCACCAAATGGAGCTTGGGCGGCGGCTGGAACCATATGGACGGGATCGCCAATGCGGTGGCGCAATCGACCAAAACGCTCTTCCTGGCCTACGACCATGCGGTTTCCCAGAACCTGAAGTTCCTGCTGCGGACCGATTACGAGAACCAGGACTCGCCGAAGGCGACGACGCCGAATCCGACCGAGCTCGACCAGATCACCTTCAAGGTGGGGCAGAAGTACGCGCTCTCGCAATCGCTCTCCGCCCAGCTCGATGTCAGTCATTCGTTCGAGCAGCAGACGGGGGAGCCGTGGGCGACCTCCGAGTCGATGGCGACGTTCTCGTTGCAGAAGTCGTTTTAGGGCTTCGTTCTTCTTTTTTTCCGAGCAAGTGATCGGTTGGGACTTGACCAACTGTATCTATTGTATTAATACGGATGCGGGTTCCTGAGGACTTCTTCCATGCCGCTCCATCTTGCGATCACTCCCGGAGGCGATACTCCGATCTATCGGCAGATCGCCGACGGGGTGCGGCGGGCGATCCTCGCCGGGAAGGTGGCGCCGGGCGATCCGCTGCCCAGCGTGCGGGCCTTGGCCGAGGAGCTGGTGGTCAATCCGAATACGGTGATGCGGGCCTTTGCCGATCTGGCGCGGGAGGGATTGGTCGACGCGCAGGCGGGGCGGGGCTTCTTCATCGCGGAGCGGCGGCAGCCCTATTCGCGGGCCGAGCGGGAGCGGCGGCTGCGGGCGGCGGTGGAGACCTTTGTCAACGCGATTGCTTTTCTCGATTTCAAACCGGCTGAAGTTCTTTCTCCGCTGCGGGAGCGGCTGGAGGAGGCGGAAGCCCAGCAAACCCCAGGGAAAAAGGACGCATCATGAGTGGAAAAGGGAACGAGGGCCCGGCGATTGCCATCCGAGGACTGACCAAATATTACGGCGGGCAGAAGGTCGTCGATCAGCTCCACCTGGAGATTCCCCGGGGGTGCATCTTCGGCTTTCTGGGGCGGAACGGGGCGGGGAAGACGACGACGATCCGGATGCTGATGGGGATCGTGGAGCCGACGCGGGGGACGGCGGAGGTGCTGGGCCATGATTGCACCCGCTGGACGCCGGAGCTGCGGGAGCGGGTCGGCTATCTGGCGGAGGGGCACCATGTCTACGGCTGGATGAGCGTGGCGGAGTGCGGGCGGTTCCAGGCGGGGTTCTACCGCCGCTGGAATTGGGACATCTTCCATGCGGTGATCGGCCATTTCAACCTGAAGGAGAAGCAGCGGGCGGGCGGGCTCTCGCGGGGACAGCGGGCGGGGCTCTGCCTGGCGCTGACGCTGGCGCCGGAGCCGGAGCTGCTGGTGCTCGACGATCCGGCGCTGGGCCTTGATCCGGTGGCGCGGCGGAGCCTGCTGGAGGCGATGCTCTATGTGACGCGGCAGGACGACCGGACGATTCTCTTTTCCTCCCATCTGCTCAGCGATGTGGAGCGGGTGGCCGACCGGATCGCGGTGATGGATCGCGGGGTGCTGCGGGCCTACTGCACGATCGACGATTTCCGGGCGCGGGTGCGGCAGTTCATTCTCCGGTTCAAGGAGCGGCCGCCCGCACCGCCCGAGTTGCCGGGGCTGGTCCACAGCTTCCGCACCGACCGGGAGATGGCGCTGACCATCGTCAATGCCAGCGATGCGGATCGGGCGGTGATGAGCGGGTTGAGGCCGGAGGCGATCGAGGAGGTCGATCTCGGCTTGGAGGAGGCTTTTGTCAGTTATGTCGGCGAACGGGGGGAGAAATCGTTCTTCCTCCATGACCTGGGAGGGAAGAAATGAGCGGGATTTTTTGGAAGGAAGTGCGGGAGAATTTCCTCTGGGCGGTGCTGGGGATGATCGGGTTCGGGATTGCGCTGGCTTATGGGTGGTCGACGGTCTTCGCTCCAAACAATTGGCAGAGCTATCAATCGATTCTTTCCCCTTCGTTCCTGATGGTGACGACGTTCGGCGCTCCGATCCTGGGGATGGCGCTGGGTTTCCTTCAGATCATGCCGGAACGGCTGCGCGACCGTTGGGCTTTCCTGATCCATCGGCCGGTGACGCCGAACCGGATTTTCTGGGGGAAGGCGGCGGCGGGGCTGACGCTCTATTTTCCGGCGGCGCTGATTCCCTTTCTGTTGGCTGGCTGGCATGCCTCCATGCCGGGAGCAATTGCCGCCCCGTTCGATTGGGCGATGATCCGGCCCGGTCTCGCCGACATCTTCTGCGGCGCGCTCTTTTATTTCGGCGCGTTGCTCACGGCGCTGCGGGAAACCAAGTGGTTTGGGAGCAAGGCCTTTGGGTTGCTAGCAGCGCTGGGGTGCAGTGCCGTGGTCTCCGGGGCGGGAAACTCCCTTTTGCAGACGCGGGAAGCCCTCCTGGTGGGGTTGCCGATTCTCATGGTGGCGGCTTGGGGCGCCTTCTGTGCCAATGGGGAATTCAATCCCCAGCCCCGGCTGGCGAAGGCGGCGCTGGCGCTGGTGCTTTTCTTCGGCGCGGCGGAACTCTTCGGCTTGGTCAGCACTCTGGCCGAAATGACCGTTCAGCGACCTCCCTGGAATGGGCAGCAATATCAGGTCGATCTGCAAGGCCGGATTCTCCGTATGCAGTATAAATACGGCCAGCTCAACTCGGTCAGCGATGTGCAGGGAAACCCAGTGCCGGTATCGGCTGAAATGAAGGAACGAACCGAAAAATGGCTGGCCGGGCCGGGATTGCTGCAATCGTTGCGCGACAGTTTTCCCGAGATGCCGAAAAAGGGCCATGAGTCTTACCGGATATTCGAAAACTATTTTTCCGATCCGGGCTACACCGACGGAATGCTCTGGTTTTACGCGCCGAAGCAGGGATTTTCCCTCGGCTATCATCGGCAGAATCGGACGCTGGAATGGATCGGCGGCGTCGAGGGGTTTGTCCATTCCGAGCGGCCGAAGCCCCAACCGTTCGGTCCTCTTGGCTCGGTGGTTTCCCAGAATAACAATCCCCTCCTACTGAAGAAGGATACCGTTTACAGCCTCGACTGGGTGGAGCTGCAAGCCTATCGGCTCTGGACACCGCAAGCAGGTGAAACCCTTCTCGCCGCAGGGGTCGCGCTGCCAAGCTGGGAGAGCGATTTCAACGAGATGGCCTGTGTTCTTCAGACCAATCAACACATTCTGGGGATGACGATGAAAGGCGATCCGCTGTTCGAGGTGGCTGCTCCTTCTTTCGAAAAGACTTACCTCAGCCAATATTGCTTCTTCATTCCCAAGGATAATCGGTTTTTCATCGAGTATCGTCCCGATGGCCGAAAATACAGTGACGATGAACGGAAGAAGATGCCTTTCTACATGCAGGAGATCGATGCGAAGAACTCAACGGTGACGATGACTGAAATGCCACCTCTTCCGGAATGGCATGCCTCCCGTCCCTGGACCAAATGTCTCGATTTCCTGAACTATCGGGTTTGGAACGATGCCAATTCAGTCCTCTCGGCCTGGATTGGAAAGGCGATCGGCAGTGAGGAGATGGAGGATAGTTTCCGCTGGAACCGGGATCATTTCCACGGCTATCTCCGGCATAATCTGATCCCGGATATTATCACCGGACTGCTTGCCGCCGCCATCGCAGCGGGGCTGTTGTGGCGGCGATTGGTGTGGGAGCGGGGCTGCTGGGGATTGCTGGCGCTGGTCTTTCTGGGCGGGTTGGCGGGGCTGGTGGCGCTGTGGTTCTGGTTCGATTGGCCCCGGGTGGAGGCTTGTCCGGCTTGCGGGAAGCGGCGGCGGACTGATCTGGAGGCCTGCCCCGGCTGCGGGGCGGGCTGGCCGGAGCCGGTGCGCGATGGGACGGAGATCCTGACGTTTGGCGGCGAGAACGTCTGATCTTTAACCTTAGAGCGCGGTCGGGAAGGGGTTGCGTTCGGCGAAGCCTTTTTGGTGCCAGTAGGGGTAGGGGGTGGGGATGGCGCTGGCGGCGTCGAGTTGGGCGACTTGGGCGGGGGTGAGGTTCCAGCCGACGGCGCCGAGGTTTTGTTTGAGCTGTTCCTCGTTGCGGGCGCCGATGACGACGGTGGAGACGGTGGGGCGCTGGAGGAGCCAGTTGAGGGCGATCTGGGGGACCGATTTGCCGGTTTCGAGCGCGACGGCGTCGAGGGCGTCGATGACGCGGTAGAGGTATTCGTCGGCGACGGGAGGACCGTATTCGGCGGTGGCGGGGAGGCGGCTGACTTCGGGACGGGGTTGGTTGCGGCGGATCTTGCCGGTGAGGCGGCCCCAGCCGAGCGGGCTCCAAGCGACGCAGCCGACGCCCTGGTCGAGGCCGAGGGGGAGGAGTTCCCATTCGTAATCGCGGCCCACCAATGAGTAGTAGGCCTGATGGGCGACGTGGCGGGCCCAGCCGTATTTTTCTGAGACGGCGAGCGATTTCATGAGGTGCCAGCCGGAGAAATTGGAGCAGCCGATGTAGCGGATTTTCCCGGCGCGGACCAAACCATCCAAGGTTTCGAGAGTTTCCTCGACGGGGGTCTGGGCGTCGAAGCCGTGGAGCTGGAAGAGATCGATGTAGTCGGTGCCGAGGCGGCGGAGGCTGCCCTCGACGGAGCGGAGGAGGTGGTGGCGGGAGGAGCCGACGTTGTTGGCGCCGCGGCCGATTCGGAAGGTGGCTTTGGTGGAGATGAGGACCTGGTCGCGGCGGCCGGCGATGGCTTTGCCGAGGATTTCCTCGGCGAGGCCGGCGGAGTAGACGTCGGCGGAATCGAAGAGGTTGAGCCCAGCCTCGAGGCAGAGGTCGACCATGCGGGTGGCCTCGGGGACCTGGGTCTCGCCCCAGGCCTTGAACATCGGGGAGCCGCCGAAGGTGCCGGTGCCGAGGCTGAGGACGGGGACTTTGAGGCCGGAGCGGCCGAGGAGGCGGTATTCCATCGGCCCAGCCTACCTTGCGGCAGGACGGCGCGCAAACTGGAACCAGGCCAAGACCAGCGCGGCGACGACCAGGAGGACGGAGAGGAGCTGGCCCTGGGTGATCCCGCCGAGGTAGTAGCCAATCTGGATATCGGGCTCGCGGAAGCATTCCCCGGCGATGCGGACGAGGCCGTAGGCGCCGACGAAGGTGAGGGCGACGAGGCCCTCGCGCTTGGTGTTGAGGCGGACAGTGAGGAGGATGAGGAAGAGGAGGAGGCCCTCCAACCCGGCCTCGTAGAGCTGGGAGGGATGGCGGGGGATGAGGCCGCCATCGGGAGCCTTGGGGAAGAGGACGGCCCAGGGGACGGTGGCGGGGCGGCCCCAAAGTTCGCCGTTGATGAAATTGGCGATCCGGCCCAGGCCGAGGCCGAGGGGGGTGCAGAGGGCGGCGGCGTCGGCGATGTTGTAGAAGGGGATGCCGTGGCGGCGGGCGGTCCAGAGCATGACGACGATGACGCCGAGGATGCCGCCGTGGCTGGCCATGCCGCCCTGCCAGACTTCGAAGATCGACCAGGGGCGGTGGATGGTCTGTGGAAAATCGTAGAGGAGGCAGTAGCCGAGCCGTCCGCCGATGATGACGCCGAAGGGGATGGCGACGAGGGCGAGGTCATCGGCCTGCTTTTCGTTCAGACGGCAGAGGCCGAGCCGGACCTGCCAGCGCAGCCCGGCGTAGGCGATAATAAACCCGAGGACGTAGGCGAGGCCGTAGTAACGGAGGCCGAAGCCGTGCCCGAACTGGAAGAGGAACGGGCTGAGGCGATCGACGTAGTAGGCGAGGCAGGAGCCGGTCATCGAAGGGAGACTGCCATGAAAAAGGGGCCTGGGAAGTAACTCCTAGGCCCCTCAAAAGGATTTAGCGGAAGGGAATCAACGGACTGACCGACGATTCCCCAAAGAAGGGGGATCCAAGGGGGGAAAGCTTTCCCCCCTTGCGTCCTACTTCGCGGCCCGCTTCTTGGCGACGGACTTCTTCGCCTTGGCGACGGGGGCTTCCTTGGCTTCGGCCTTGAGGAGGCGGGCGACGCGGCTCTTGCGGCGGGCGGCGGTGTTCTTCTTGAGGCGGCCGACCTTGAGAGCCTTGTCGACTTTCGACTGGTAGGAAGCCTGAAGGGCGACGGCTTCGTCTTTCTTGCCGTCTTTGAGGAGATTCTTGATCGTCTTGGCGGCCTGACGGAGCTCGTCACCGGCCTTGTTGTTGAGCAGGCGGCGACGGACACTCTTGCGCGCTTGTTTTGCCGCGGAACGGATATTTGCCATAAGGGGTGGTAAAATAAATTCCCTGGGGATCAAGTCAAGCTATGAAATACGGACGCAGGGGATGCCGCGCTCCCCTTGACCTCTAGCTCTGAGTCGATTCGCCACCTCTACGGGAGCGGTGTCTTGTTTTCATTTGGAGGGAAATGCTCTAGCACTCTCGGAAAGGCTCTGACTTTCATGCGCTTTCTCAAGATGATGATCGGGGTGGTGTTGCTGCCGCTGGTGGCGGCGGTGGGGTGGACGTTGCTCGATCTTTCGCGGCTGCTCTGGGTGGGGCGGGAGTGGGGGGAGCCGTGGTTCTGGTCGCTGGGCGGGGGATTGGCGGGATGGCTGCTGATCTGGCTGCTGCTGCCCCGGCCGCTCTGGGTCTATGTGCTGGGGCATGAGCTGACCCATGCGCTGGCGGTCTATCTGCATGGAGGGAAGGTCCATCAGTTCAAGGTGACCTCGGCGGGGGGGCATATCGTGAGCGACAAGAGCAATTGGTTCATCGCGCTGGCTCCCTATTTCATCCCGCTCTACAGCGCGCTCTGGTTCGGGCTCTGGTGGAGCGTCAATTTCTACTATCCGCTGCGGGCCTATGCGCCGATTCTCTATGCGGGGCTGGGGCTGACCTGGGGATTCCACCTCACTTTCACGGTGAGCATGATCGGGGACGGGCAGAGCGACTTGAGTGGCCAGGGGGTCTTTTTCTCGCTGGTGCTGATCGTGCTGATCAATCTGCTGCTGATCGAGACGGGGCTGACGGCGGTGATGGAGCGGGCGACCTTTGCGCAGTTCTGGCATTTTCTCTGGAGCCATACGCTGACGTGCTATGCGGTGACGGGCCATTGGATTGCGACGGGGATGGTCTGGGTGTGGCGGCGGCTGATTGAAATTAGCTCTCGTTTGATCCATCACCACCGGGTAGCGTGACTCTCCCTTTTTAACTCATTCATCCATGAAATCGCCGCAACAGTTTCTCGAGGAGCGGGTGGCCGCCGCCGTCCGTCAGCTTTTTGCCGGGAGTTCCGCTTCCGTGGCGGAGGGGACCGCCTCGATCAAGCCGTGCGCCGATCCGCGCCATGGGGATTTTCAATCGAATGTGGCCATGGTGCAGGGGAAGGCGCTGGGGCGGAATCCGCGCGAGGTGGCGGCGGAGCTGGCGGCGCTGCTGCCGGAGGACGAGGCGACGCTGGCGCCGGTGATCGCGGGGCCGGGGTTTCTCAATTTCACGCTGAAGCCGGGCTATCTCAACGGGGCCTTGATGACGGCGCGGGCGGAGGGGCGGCTGGGGGTCGAACCTGCGGCCAAGCCCCGGACGGTGGTGCTCGATTTCAGCGGGCCGAATATCGCCAAGGAGATGCACGTGGGCCATATCCGCAGCACGATCCTCGGCGATGCGCTGGCGCGGATCAACCGCTTCCTCGGCCACCGGGTGATCACCGACAATCATCTCGGCGATTGGGGGACGCAATTCGGCAAGATCCTTCTCGGCTACAAGCGGCACGGGAACGAGGCGGAGCTGGCGGCACGGCCGATCGAGCATCTGGAAGCGCTGTACCAGCAGATTCACGAGGCGAGCAAGACGGATGAGGCGATCCAGGAGGAGGCGCGGAAGGAATTGCTCCGGCTGCAGCAGGGCGATGCGGAGAGCCTGAAGCTCTGGGAGCGGTTCATCGCCGCGACGAAGGCGGAGCTCGACAAGATTTACACGCGGCTCGAGGTCCGCTTCGACGAGACGCTGGGGGAGAGCGCCTACAACGACCGGCTCGATGCGGTGGTGCGGAAGCTGGAGGCGAAGGGGATCGCGCGGCGGAGCGAGGGGGCGGTGGTGGTCTTCTTCGATCAGCCCGGCGATGCCAAGGAATTGGCCGACAAACCGTTCCTGATCCAGAAATCGGACGATGCCTTTCTCTATGCGACGACCGATCTGGCGACGGTGCAGTATCGGGTGGAGAAATTCGCCGCCGACGCGCTGATTTATGTGACCGACGGGCGGCAGCAGCTCCATTTCCAGCAGCTCTTCGCGACGGTGCGGAAGTGGGGGATCTGCCCCGATCTGGGGCTGGAGCATGTCTGGTTCGGCGCGATCCTGGGCGAGGACAAGAAGCCGCTGAAGACCCGGGAGGGGAAGCCGGTGAAGCTGCGGGAGCTGCTCGACGAGGCGGAGGCGCGGGCGCTGGCCTTGATCGACGAGAAGCGGCCCGGGCTGCCCGAGGCGCAGCGGCGGGAGATCGCGCGGGTGGTGGGGATCGGCGCGCTTAAATACGGCGATCTGGGGCAGAACCGGAATCTCGATTACGTTTTCAACTGGAGCAAGATGCTGGCCTTCGACGGGAATACGGCGCCCTATCTCCAAAATGGCTATGTCCGGATCCGCTCGATGTTCCGCAAGGGGGAGGCGGCGATTCCTCCGGCGGAGACGCCGATCGCGCTGACCGAGGCGGCGGAGCTGGCGCTGGCCAAGCGGCTGCTTGCCTTCGGCGAGACGGTGCGGCTGGCGGCGGCGGAGAACCGGCCCCATTTCCTCTGCGTCTGGCTGCACGAGACGGCGACGGCCTTCCACCAATTCTACGAGGCCTGCCCAGTGCTGAAGGCGGAGCCGGCGGTGCGGCTATCGCGGCTGGCGCTCTGCGCGCTGACGGCGGAGGCGCTGAAGCTGGGGCTGGAGCTGCTGGGAATCGGCGTCGTCGAGGAGATGTAGGCGGGGGGGGAGCCACGCCCACGCCACTCTGCTTCCGCGAAGCGTTGAAGGCGCCTCTCCCAATGGGAGGTCCAGGAGGTGCCTGGCACCTCCTGCGTCTATCTACTCCGGCTTTTCACCCAGCTGCTTCTCGGCATCCTGCCAGGCGTCGCGCAGCTCGGCGATCATCGGCAGAATCGCGGTGATGATCTGGGGATGGTTCCGGTGCATGGCGCGAGAAAGCTCCATGGTGTAGAACTCGTAGAGGTGGGAGAGCCGCTGGCAGAACTCGGGGGCGATGTCGGGGCGGAGGCAGGTGTTCAGCTCGGTGAGGATGCGGATGCAACGGTTGATGAGGTCGGCGGAGGAGCGGCCCTCTTCCATGGCGTCGCGGGCATCGGTGGCGAAGCGGATCAGCCCGTCGTAGAGCATGATGACGAGCTGCCCCGGGGTGGCCGACTTGACGGTGGTGCTGACGTAGGCGCGGCTGAGGTTCGGGTTCACGATGCGGGGGCGTCGGTGGCGTGCTTGCTGAGGGAGTCGACCATGGTGAGTTGGGCCTGGAGAAATTCGCGCAGGCCGGCCAGCCAGGGCATGAGCTTGAGCTCAAGGAGATCGGAGAAGGCGACGACATCGGCCTTGGAGAGCACTCCGGAGACTTCCATCATGATGGCGTTGAGATTGGCGAGGCGTTCGTCGATCAGGGCGTCGAGCTGCCGGTCGGTGAGCAGGCCGTTGAGCACCGGAAGGAAGGAGAGGATGCCCTTGAGCTCTTCGCAGAGAGAGCTCCAGGCGTTGGCGACCAGGCGGGGCTCGGAGAGCAGGGCGTCGGTGATGAGGTTTTCGCAATCGTCCTCGATCTTGCGGACGGAGTTGCAGCGCAGGGCGATGTTGGCCTGGAGGGCTTCCTGCAGGGAGACGCTCTCGACGGTGAAGGCGGAAGCGGACGAAAAGAATTGCTCCCCCTCGGCTATGTCCCGGATGGATTGGCCGTCGAGCTGGGAATTACCGATGCAGCGGCCCTTCTTGAGGAGATGGTTGGCGATGCGGTTGAAGTAGGCCTTGAAAGTCTCGCCGGGAAGGGGGGGCAGGTCGACGGGCGAGGAATCGATCGTAAGGGTCATCCGCAGTTAGCTTGGGATGGGACGACCGTTGTCGTCAAGCACGATGCGACGATTACCACATCCCGGACTCATCATCAGAGGATGCCGCCCGCGGAAGCGGTATCGCTATTGGTGCTGCTGCTGCTGCCGCTGAGATAGCTCAAGGTGCTCTGTCCCGATTCGAAGGCGCTCTCGTAGGCGGCGTATTCGCTTTCCAGGGAGGTCTTTTCGGTGTCGGCCTGCTCGTTGATCTCCTGGATCTGCGACTGCATGAAGGCGGTGGTGGTCTGGTTGTTCGTGATCTCGTCGCCGAGGATGCTCCCCGTGCCCAGGGACATGGCGTTGACGTAGCTGTCGAGGACGGCGACGACGCCGCTGTTGGCGTTGGTGAAGAGGTTGATGACGTCCTGGAGGTTGTTGGTCAGGGCGGAGGTGAGCTGGGTGGTGTCGACCTCGGTGATGGTGTCGTTGTTCTGATTCCCCTCGATGCCGATGTCCTGGAGGCTCTGGACGGCGGAATTGGTGCTGAAGACGGTGTCGAGGAGCATGCGCATCTGCTGGGGGATGCCGACGATGGTCATGTCGTCGTTGAGGACGCCGTCGAGGGTGGAATCGTCAGTGTCGACCTGGGTGTCTTTCGAGATGTCGTCCTGGACCAGATCGTAGGCGGCGACGAAGTTATTGATCCCCAGCTGGACCGCCGCGATGTCGGGCGCGATGGTCAGGGTGGTCTCGCCCGCCTCGCTGGCGGTGAAGGAGACGCCGGAGATGCCGAGGGTATCGCTGTCGAGGGTAATCGACGAGGAGACGCGCTCCGGGCCGCCGTTGACGGAGAAGATGGTCGATTGGCCGAGGTCGAGGGTGCCCTGGCCGCTGCCCAGGCCGAAGCTGGCGAGGCCGCCGGTGTCATCGACGGTGATCGAATTGGGGCCGGTGGTGGTGGAGGTGAGGACGATCTGGTCGTCGTAGTTATCGTAGGTGGCGGTGACTCCGGCACCGCTGTTGGTGATGTTGTCGAGGAGGTCTTCGAGGGTGTCGGTGGCCGAGTAGCTGACGGCGGTGCCGTTGACGGTGAGGGTGCCGGAACTGCCCAAGGCGGTGCTGTCGCTCCGGTTGCCGACGGCGTTGGACGAGACGCTGCTGGTGGCCGAGCTGGTGGCGAGGCCGGCCTGGTTGAAGAAGCTGCCGGTGCCGTTGCTGACGGTGAGGGTGGTGGCGGAATTGACGGTGATCCGGCCATCGACGAGGCTGGCGCTGACGCCGGGGACCTGGGCGTTGATCCGGTCCATGACCTGCTGGACGGTGTCGGTGCTGTTGGCCTGGACGGAGACGCCGTTGATGTTGAAGGTGCCGTCGACGAAGGCGGAACCGTAGGCGGTGGCCAGGGTTTCACTCGCGGTGAGGGTGGTGGCGGAGGAGGAGCGGACGGAGGAGCCGTTGAAGAGCTGGGCGCTCTGCAGGAAGGTGCTGCTGCCGGAGCTGAGGATCAGCGAGTCGTTGGCGTTGACGACGAATTTGCCGTAATTGGCGTCGCCCACGGTGTCGTCATAGCTGACGGAGGCTCCCGATCCCAAGGCGCCCTGGATCTGGGAGGCGATGCCGGCAAGGGTGGTGGTGGCGCTGATGGTGAGCTGGGTGGTGCCGCCGCCTGCGGTGCCGACGGTGATGGTGCCGAGGGCGGCGCTGCCGAAGACGCTCTCGACGGTGGAGGTGCCGCTGACCACCGGGGTCGCCTTGGCGCTGCGGTAGACGGAATCGCTGGCCACCTGGCTGATATTGATATCGTAGCTCCCGTCGGAGGCGAGGGAAGTATCGACCAAGCCGAGGCCGACGGCGTTGTCGGAGCTGGAGGCGGTCTTGGCGCGGAAGAACTGGGGATCGCTGAGGGCGGTGAGGTAACCGTCCAGCGTCTGCATGTCGTTCTGCAGCGTGGTGATCGCGGTGTTCTGGAGATCGATGCTATCGATCTGGCTCTGTAGCCGGGTGGCTCCGACGCGATTGGCGGCGTCAGCCGCCGAGATCAGGGAGGTGATCGGCACGCCGCCGATGGAACCGGCGATGCTGGGGGAGGAAGTTGTGCTCATGTGATCTTCGTGATCTTGATGATCTTTGTCCGGGGGGTCCCGATCATGATTCCAATTTTATTCGGCTGGTCTTTTCTAAGCAAGCCTTGTTCCAACCCCTTCCGAAGCATTGGCTTCGGGAAAGCGTACGGATGCGGCCTTGCTGGGTATATCGGCAGGGAACGGAGAGACTTTAGGGAAAAGTGGCTGATCTTGAAAAAAAGGGAGCGGCGGGAGTCCGGCCACGGAGCGGTACGGGGGTCGGCTTGACCTGACCGGGCATTGATCCATACTAAAGCTACTCCATGGATGCCACCCTGACTCCCGGCCCGACGGCTCCCCTCCCCTATACGGTGGGGAATGAAAAGCTCTGTCAGGTGACGGAAAACGCCGCCCGCAAGTTGGCCGAACTGCTGGCCCAGAGCTCGAAGCCGGACGGGGCGCTCCGAATCGCGGTGGTCGGCGGGGGTTGCTCGGGGCTCCAGTATCAGATGGATCTGGTCGAGGCGCCCCGGCCCCGGGACATCCTGGTCGAATCGCGCCATGTGAAATTGGTGGTCGATCCGAAGAGCGCCCTGTATGTGAGCGGGTCGGTACTCGACTACAGCGACGATTTGCAGAGCACCGGCTTTACGGTGAGCAATCCGAACGCCTCCTCGCACTGTTCGTGCGGGAAGAGTTTCACGGTTTAGAAGCTCTCTCTTCCTTTTAGCGCCCGGTCGAGGAGCGGGCCGGTCATGAGGGTGGTGGCCAGGGCCATGACAATCAGCATGGAGAAAAGGACGGGGGGGATGATGCCGAGGTCGTAACCGATGTTGAGCACCACCAATTCCATCAGGCCCCGGGTGTTCATCAGGATGCCGAGGGCCGAGGCCTCGCCGCGGGCCATTCCCGCCGTGCGCGCCGCCAGATAGGTGCCGCCCCACTTGCCTGCCACCGCCAGCGCGATCAGGACCAGGCAGAGCTCCCAGATGCGGAGGGTGTCCAGCCGGGGCAACTCGGTCCGGAGGCCGGTGAACGCGAAGAAGAGAGGGAGGAGCAGGGCGCCTCCGAATTCCTGGACCTGCCCGACCACCGCCCGACGAATCTCGGCGATTTCCGGCAGGCTGGCCGCCAGAATTCCCGCCAGGAAGGCGCCGAAGAGGGGGTGGAGGCCGAGTTTCTCGGTGGCGACGGCGCAAGCCAGGGCGAAGAGGAGAAGTCCGGTGGCGATGGCTCCTTTGGAAAGGGTACCGGGACGCCGCAATAAATGGCGGAGGAGCGGCCGAATCACGCCGAAGAGCAGCAATCCCAGGGCGACCGCGCCGATCACGACCCAGGCCGGATGGGCGAGGGTTGATCCGTGCGCTTGGGCCACGGCGATGACCAGGGCCAAGAGAATCCAAGCGGTGAGATCGTTGAGCGCCGCGCAGGTCAGGGCGACGATGCCGAGAGGAGTGCCACTGAGACCCCGCTCCGAGAGGATGCGGGCCAGGACGGGGAAGGCGGTGATGCTCATCGCGATCCCGAGGAAGAGAGCAAAGGAGATGAAGGAGATGCCGGCCGGGGCCAGCTCCCGATAGGTGAAGAAGGCGAATCCGACTCCGAACAGGTAGGGGACCACGATGCTGGCATGGCTGACGCCGATGGCCAGGGGAAGCCGATGCCGGAGATGGGCCGGGTCGAGTTCGGCGCCGACGGCGAAGAGGAAGAGGATGATGCCGAGCTGGCTGAGGAGGTAGAGGGGGCCGAGCGTGGCGGGAGCGAAGAAGAAGTGGAAGGGGCCGGGAGCCACGGCGCCGAAGACCGAGGGGCCGAGAAGGAGGCCCGCGAACATTTCGCCGACCACCGCCGGTTGCCGCAGGCGGCGGAAGAGGGCGCCCATTCCCTTGGCCGCCAGGGAAATCAGGATGATCTGCAGCAGGAGGATGGCGAGGGAACCGGAGGCCGGGGAAGCGGCGGGCGGTGGAACCGGAAGCGGAGAGGTTATTCCCACCGTCCGCAACGCCCCCGCATGGAGGAAGAGAGCGATGCCTCCCGCGCAGAGGGCGACCAGCCCGAGATAGGCGAGGAGGCATTTCTTCATGGCGCGAGGAGAACCAAGGCCGGGGTCAGGACCCATCAGCCGCCGCTTACAAGGCGTGGCCGACCAGGGAGAGGAGCGGCCGCATGTAGAAACCGAGGCCGACGGTCAGAACGATCAGGACCCACAGGACGATCTTGGTCCCGTTGCAGAGGACGATGGGGGCGGTCTCGATCGGGTCCGCCCAGAACATGCTGCGGACCATCGAGAGGTAGTAGTAGAGGGCCGCGACCGCCGAGACGATCCCGACGACGAGGAGGACGTATTGGCCGCTCTGCCAGTTGGAGTAGAAGACGAGGAACTTGGCGAAGAAGCCGGCGAGGGGCGGCAGGCCGGCCAGGGAGATGAAGGCGAGCGAGGCCGACCAGGCGAGCAGGGGCGAGCGGCGGCTGAGACCGACGAAATCCTGGACAGTTTCCTTGCCGCCACCCTTGGAGACAATGGCGAGGACGAGGAAGATGGTGTAGTAGGCGAGCAGGTAGGTGACGAGGTAGAAGAGGGCAGCCTGGTGCCCGGCGACGCTGTTCGAGGAAAGGGCGGAGAGGATGAAACCGGCGTGGCCGATGCCGGAGTAGGCCATGAGGCGCTTGATGTTCCGCTGGGGAAGGCCGGCGAGGTTGCCGAGCAGGAGGGAGAGGATGGCGAGGACGGTGAGGGCCGCGATCCAGCGCGGCTCCAAGGCGACCTCGGAGAAGGGCTGGTCGAGGACGCGGATGAGGACGGCGAAGCCGGCGGCCTTGGAGGCCACGGCGAGGAAGGCGGTGATGGGGGCGGGGGCGCCCTGGTAGACGTCGGGCGCCCAGACGTGGAAGGGGACGGCGGAGATCTTGAAGGCGATGCCGACCAGGACGAGGAGGACGCCGAAGAGGATGCCCGCCGAGGCGCCCTGGGTCTCGATGACTCCGGCGACGACGTCGAACTGGGTGCTGCCGGTGAAGCCGAAGAGGTAGGCGATGCCCATCACCAGGAAGCCGGAGGCGAGCGCGCCGATGACGAGGTATTTCAGTCCGGCCTCGAGCGCCAGCGGCTGGCTCCGCTGGAAGGCGACCAGAATGTAGAAGGAGACGGTGACGAGCTCGAGGGCGACGAAGAGGAGGATGAAATCGTGGACTGAGACGAGCAGGAGCATTCCGGCGGCGGCGAAGAGGGGGAGGATGACGAATTCGGCGCGGGCGGCGCCGATCCGGGATTCGTACTGGACCGTGATCAGGGTGGTCAGGATGGTGCAGACGATGAGGAATTCCTTGAAGAAGAGGCCGAGGCGGTCCCAGACGTAGAGGCCGCTCCAGAAGTAGGTGTCGGTGGTGGAGACGCAGACGGCGGAGAGGCCGATCAGGACGAGGCCGACGATCGAGGCCTTGGCCAGCCGGGCGATGGTGGGGCTGCCGAAGGCTTCCCAGAGGAGGAGGCCGAGGCCGAGAACGACGATCAGGATCTCGGGGACGAAGAATTGGGCGAAATTCATTGGAAAAACCGTTGCAAGCGGATCAGTGAACTCCGATCAGTTGGGCCACGGCGGGGCGGATCCAGGCCAAGAGGAGGCCGGGGGCGAAGCCGAGCACCAGGAGGGTGGCGAGCAGGAAGAGGTAGGGGGCGCGGCCCCAGCCGGACTCGAGATCGGTGACGGCGGCGAATTTTTCCGGGAGCGGGCCGAAGAAGGTGGCGCTGACCGAGCGGAGGAGGAAGACGGGGGTGAGGACGATGCCCCAGACGGCGATCACGGCGACGGCCGGATGGCTGTGCCAGGCGCCGAAGAAGATGAGCATTTCCCCGACGAAATTGGCGAGGCCGGGAAGGCCCGCCATCGCCATGGCGCCGATGATGAAGGTGACGGCGATGAAGGGCATTTTCTTCGCCAAGCCCCCCAGCTCGGCGAGGCGGATCTCACCGGTGCGGGTCTGGATCTCCCCGGCCAGGGCGAAGAGGAGGGCGGTACTCAGGCCGTGGGCGATCATGAAGAAGACGACGCCGCTCAGGCCGATCTCGTTCCAAGAGACGAGGCCGAGGAAGAGATAGCCCATGTGCATCACGCTCGAATAGCCGAGGGTGGTGGTGAGTTCCTTCTGGGAGAGGGTGGCGAGGCCGACGTAGAGGATGTTCCCGATCAGGAGGGCGATCAGCCAGCCGTGCCAATGCTCCGCGCCGCCGGGGAGGAGGGGGATGGCGACCCGGATGAGGACGTAGAGGCCGAATTTTTTGAGGACGCCGCCGTGGAGCATCGCCGCCGCCGGGGGGGCGGAGGCGTAGGCGGAGGGGGCCCAGGTGTGGAAGGGAAAGAGGGAGACGAGGATGCCGCTGCCGATCAGGAGGAGGCCGAAGATGACGTTCTCCAGATGGCCGCTCAGGCTCGCCTGGGCGATCGCCGCCTGGACGACGGGGAGATCGAAGCTGCGGGCCTCCAACGGCAGGGAGAGGACGAGGGCGATCAGGCCGGCCAGCAAGATGAGGCTGCCGAGGGTGAGGTAGAGGGTGATCTGGACCGCCGAGAATTGACGGTTCTGGGTGCCCCAGATTCCGATCAGGAGGAAGGTGGGGATGAGGGCGAACTCGTGGAAGATGTAGAGGAAGAAGAGATCGAGTGAAACGAAGGCGCCGAGGACGCCGAGGGCGATCAGCAGGACGTAGCTGAAGAATTCGGCGGGACGGGCGATGTCGCCAGGGGAGACGGCGACCGCCGCCAGGGTGACGACGGTGGAGAGGAGGACGAGCGGCAGGCTGATCCCGTCGACCCCGACGTGGAAGTGGATGGTGGGCAATCCGGCCAACGAGGCCCAGGGGAAGATCTGCTCGAACTGGTAACCGGGAGCGGCGGGGACGAACTGGATGGCGGCGACGATGCTGACCAGGAGGTTGAGGACCGAGGCGATCAGGGCGGTCTTCTTGGCCGGGGCGCCGAGCATGATCGCGGCCACCGCGAGGGTCGGGATGAGGAGGAGCAGGATGAGCATGGCGCGAGGGTGAAAGGAGTCTTAGGAGAAGATCAGGTAGAGCAGGAGGGCGACGCCCAGGCTGAAGAGGAAGGCGTAGCCCCGGATGTTCCCGGCCTGGAAGAGGCGGAGGAACTCGCCGCCGACGCTGGCGCCGAAGGCCGAGCCCCGGACCAGGCCGAAGCCGATGACCCATTGGTCGCACCAGGCGGCGAGCCGACCAAGGAAGTTTTGGAAGGCCAGGATGGTGTGGTCGTAGAGCTCGTCGATGAAGAACTTGTGCTTGAAGAGGGGGATGAGGACGGGGTCTTTGGTCTGGTTCCGATAGAGGGAGAAGCCGAGGACGAGGCCGCTGGCGACGACGATCAGCGAGACCGGGAGGATCATGGCGAAGTGGAGTTCCGCGCCGTCCGGGGCCAGGAAGTGGGAAAGGCCGAAGGCGGAGTAGCCGGCGAAGAGGGCGAAGGCCGAGAGGATGACTAGGGGGACGGTCATGACGGCGGGCGACTCGTGGGCGTGGCCCGCTGCCTCGCTCTTGGCGGGGCCGAAGAAGACGGTGATGAAGAGGCGGAGCATGTAGAAGGCGGTGAGGCCGGCGGTGGCCGCCGCGATCCAGAAGAGAGCGGGATGGCTGTTGAGGGCGACGGCGAGAATCGCCTCCTTGGAGAAGAAGCCGGAGAAGAACGGGATGCCGGAAAGGGCGCAGGTGCCGATGGCGAAGGTCCAGAAGGTGACGGGCATTTTCTTGCGGAGGCCGCCCATCTTCCACATGTCCTGCTCGTGGTGCATGGCGTGGATGATCGAGCCGGCGCCGAGGAAGAGGAGGGCCTTGAAGAAGGCGTGGGTGGCGAGGTGGAACATCGCGGCGGGCCAGCCGCCGCAACCGACGGCCATGACCATGTAGCCGAGCTGGGAGAGGGTCGAGTAGGCGAGGACCCGCTTGATATCGTCCTGCTGGGTGGCGATGAGGGCGGCGAAGAGGGCGGTGATGCCGCCGACCCAGGCGATGACGTCGAGCGCGGAGGGGGAAAGCTCGAGGACGAAGAAGATGCGGGAGAGCATGTAGACGCCCGCCGCGACCATGGTGGCGGCGTGGATGAGGGCGGAGACGGGGGTGGGGCCCTCCATGGCGTCCGGCAACCAGACGTGGAGCGGGATCATCGCCGACTTGCCGACGCAGCCGCAGAAGAGGAGGAGGACCATGACGGTGAGGGTGTAGCCGACCACCCCGTGGAGCGGGACGAGGACGCCGCTATCGAAGGCGACGGTGCCGGTGAGCGACCAGAAGAGGATGATCCCGAGCATGAAGCCGAAGTCGCCGACGCGGTTGCTCAGGAAGGCCTTGCGGGCGGCGTCGGAGGCGGTGGTCTTCTCATACCAGAAGCCGATCAGGAGGTAGGAGCTAACGCCGACCAGTTCCCAGAAGATGAACATCATCAGGAAATTCGTCGCCACCACGATGCCGATCATCGAGAAGATGAAGAGGGAGAGCTTGGCGAAGAAGCGGCTGACGCCGGGATCGTCGTGCATGTAGCCGAGCGAGAAGACGTGGATGAGGAGGCCGACGCCGGTGACGATGAGGAGCATCAGCTTCGAGAGCGGATCGATCAGGAAGCCGATCTCGATCTTGAAGCCCGCCAGTTCGATCCAGGTGAAGGGAGTCGGCGCGGGGATGAAGTCGGCGAAGAGGCCGAGCGCGATCAGGAAGGAGAGGGCGACGGCTCCGACCGAGATGCCGAGGCTCAGTTTCTTGAACGGGCGGGTGAAGCAGGTGATGGCGACGGCGGAAAGGAGCGGTGCCAGGAGGAGGAGCCAAGCCATAGGAATTAGAACTTGAGGGCGGTGAGGTCCTCGGCCTTGGTGGTCTGCCGGATGCGGTAGAGGGCGACGATGAGGGCCAGGCCGACGGCGACCTCGGCCGCGGCGACGGTGATGGTGAAGAAGACGAGGATCTGGCCGTCGAGGTTTCCGTTGAAGCGGCTGAAGGCGACCAGGGTGAGGTTGGCGGCGTTCAGCATCATCTCCAGGCACATGTAGATGGTGATGAGATCGCGCCGGATGATCACCCCGGTGAGGCCGAGGGTGAAGAGGAGGCCGGCGGCGCCGAGGTAGTGGTTGAGAGTGAGGGGTTCCATGTTCGGCTCCGGTATGGTGCGTATTGGGCTCGCCTGCCCTACTTGATTTCCTTTTTGCTCAGGAGGACGACGCCGACCATTGCGACCAGGAGGAGGATGCTGGTGACCTCGAAGGGGAGGATGTATTTGCTGAAGAGGAGGGTACCGATCGCGGGGATGTCGTCGGCGGCGGCGGGAGGAAGGGAGGCGATGGGGCGGGTCCCCGCCTCGGTCTGATGGAGGACGCGGAAGAATTGGCAGGCGAAGAAGAGGCCGACCAAGCCGCCCGCCGCCAGCCCGAAGGGCTTGATATGGCGGCGCTCCTCGGCCTTGAGGTCGAGCAGCATGATGATGAAGAGGAAGAGGACCATCACCGCCCCGGCGTAGACGATGACCTGGATC
>Ga0302314_10000907_pt1 | contig 55247 bp, 47 predicted proteins | sample III_Palsa_N2_3_FD_200533 | JGI IMG/M metagenome (GOLD analysis project Ga0302314, IMG submission 200533) | Peat permafrost microbial communities from Stordalen Mire near Abisko, Sweden - III_Palsa_N2_3 | ecosystem: Environmental > Terrestrial > Soil > Palsa > Peat permafrost | place: Sweden... | reverse complement strand
AACGGAGACCGTGCGCCGCGCCGCCTTGCGCTCGACGAGCGCGATCATGCCGCCCAGCGCCGACAGGATCGCGCCGAACCAGATCCAGGGCACCAGCGGGTTGAAATAGAGCCGCACGACCCAGCCGCCCTTGGTATCGGGATCGCCCAGCGCCGCATAGAGATCGGCGAAGCCGGTGGTCGAGATCGCGGTGTTGGTCGTCTGGCTGCCGGCGACCGGATAGAAGCGCCGCTCCGGCGACATGAACCGGGTCTGGCCGTCGGGCGTCACCATTTGCAGCCGCGCGCGCTGCCATTGGTAATTCTCGGACTGGCCCTCGGTCACCTCGACCAGAGTCACCGTGCGGCCGGCGAAGGCGAGCGATTGGCCGGGCACCATGACTTCGAGCGATTCTTCGCGCCACGCGGTCGAGACCGCGATGCCGGCAACCAGGATGCCGACGCCGAAATGGGCGAGCGAGCCGCCGAGCAGCCGGCGCGGCAATTGCCGGAACCGGCGCAATCCGGCCCAGAATCCGCCATCGCGGAAGCGGCAGCGCCAGGCGACGTCGGTCACCACACCGGCGACGGCCCAGGTGGCGAGCGCCAGCCCGCCGTAAGCATAGATCGGGGCCAGGGGGGCGACGGCGAGCGCGATCAATGGGACCACGACGGCGGCGATGGCGGCCGGGATCAGCCGGCGCAGCGTCGCCTTCAGGTCGCCGCGGCGCCAGGACATCATCGGCGCCAGCACCATGATCGCCACTGCCGGGGCCATGACCGGCAAGAAGGTGGCGTTGAAGAATTGCGGGCCGACCGACAGGCGCACGCCGTTCGCCAGCTCGGCGAACAGCGGATAGAAGGTGCCGAGGAACACGGTCACCATGCCGATCGAGAACAGCATGTTGTTGACGACCAGCGCGCCCTCACGGCTGACCGGGTCGAAGCCGGTGCCGGGCAGCAGGCGGGGAATGCGCCAGGCATAGAGCGCCAGCGCGGCGCCGATGATCAGCACCAGCAGCAGCAGCACGAACTCGCCGCGCGCCGGATCGAGCGCGAAGGCATGGACCGAGGTCAGCACGCCCGAGCGCACCAGGAAAGTGCCGACCAGGCTCATGCCGAAGGTCAGGATGGCGAGCAGGATGGTCCAGCGCGTCATGCCTTCGCGCTTTTCCAGCACGGCGACCGAATGCAGCAGGGCGGTGCCCAGCAGCCAGGGCATGAAGGACGCGTTCTCGACCGGGTCCCAGACCCACCAGCCGCCCCAGCCCAGCACGTAGTACGCCCACCAGCTGCCCATCGCGATGCCGATGGTGAGGCCGCACCAGGCGAGCAGCGCCCAGCGCCGGACCCAGCGCGCCCAGGCGGCATCGATCCGGCCTTCGAGCAGGGCCGCGACCGCGAAGGAATAGGTGATGGAGAACCCGACATAGCCGAAATAGAGGAACGGCGGATGGAACGCCAAGCCCGGGTCCTGCAGCAGCGGATTGAGGTCGTTGCCGTCGACCGGCGGCGGGAAGATCCTGAGGAACGGGTTCGAGGTCAGCACGATGAAGGCGAGCAGGCCGAAACCGAGGAGGCCTTGGACCGCCAGCACCCGCGCCCGGAGCGTCGCCGGTAGTTCCCGTCCCAAGGCCGCGACCAGCGCGCCATAGAGGCCGAGCATGAACACCCACAGCAGCATCGAACCTTCGTGGCTGCCCCAGACGCCGCTGATCTTGTAGAGCATCGGCTTCGCGGTATGGGAATTCTGCACGACGTTCAGGACCGAGAAGTCCGAGGTCACGTGCAGATACATGAAGCTGAAGAACGCCGTCGCCAGGGCTGCGAACTGCACCAGGGCGGCGTGGCGGGCGAAATCGATGGCGGCGGCGTCGCGCCGGGCGGCGCCGACCAGGGGAACGACGCCCTGCAGCGCCGAGACGACCAGCGCCAGGATCAGCGCGAAATGACCGAATTCAGCGATCATGGGACACGCGTCTCCTGCAAGGTCGGATAAGGGAAGCCGGCGATTTCTTGAACGGATGGGTCGTCATTTTTCAAGAAACTACTCGTGCAAAACGAAGCCATGACGATCGGAAACCGCGGCGGCCGACGAACGGCCGGAAATCACCCGTCTCGCCTTGAGATTTAGCGCGAATACATCAGGGGTGGAAAGGGTCTTCGCCGTTTCCCAGGCCAAATACAAAGGCCCCGTGGCAGCAAAGCGACGGGGCCTTTTGCACGGGGGTAAAGCGGGAGTGTCAGCGTCGCGGTCTGCTGGGTTTGTGCGGACCGGCGATGCTGCGCTCGATCCAGGATCGCAGCAGGTCGGATGCCGAGAGCATGGCCTGCGGGACGACGACATAGGTCTTGCTGAGCGGCTGATCGACGGCATAGCGCAGCGCCACGGCGCCCTCGACCGCCAACAGCTCGGTCCGATGCGGCTCGGCCAGCTTGAGCGCCAGCCCCATGTCCGACAGCGAGGCGAAGGCCCGGCCCGCGGCATAGGCCATGATGCCGCCGAACATCGGGCGGAATGCCAGTTCCAGATCGGCGGCGGCGCTCTGCATCACGGCTTGCAGCTGTTTCGGGTCGTGCATGTCGGGGCCTCCAGGGAATGGTGGCAGCCGTTATACACTGACCCTCCTGACAGCCTGTTGTCAGGAGCCTTGCGTGCCGGCATCCAGCGCCAGAGCGGCCGCCAGATCGGCGGGCTCGATCGGCACGGCGGCCCGTCGCGGCAGCAGGATGACGGTCGCGACCCGCTGCCAGACCGGAAATGAGACGCTCTGCAGCAGGTCGTCTTCCGTCTCGACGACATAGGTCCCGGCCGGCTGCAGGTCCTCGACGCCGGGCAGGCGAAACGCCTTGGCGAAGGTCACCCGCGTGCTGGTGGTTCGGCTCATGCTCGTTCCTTCGCACCGGACGGGGGCCACGTCCCCCGTCCGGATCGGCTGGAAGGTCTAGTAGCCCGTATCGCCCTGTGAGGCGGGCTGCTTGTCCAGATGCTCGGCGACCATCGCCTCGGTCGTCAGCAGCAGGCCCGCGACCGAGGCCGCGTGCTGCAGGGCGACACGGACGACCTTGGTCGGATCGACGATGCCGGCCTTGATCAGGTCCATGTAGACGCCGGTCTGCGCATCGAAGCCGAAGCCGTACTCGGCATTGTCCAGCACCTTGCCGCCGATGACGGCGCCATCTTCGCCGGCATTGGCCGCGATCTGACGCAAGGGGGCCTGCACCGCCTTGCGCACGATCTCGATGCCGACCTTCTGGTCGTCGTTCTCGGGCTTCAGGTCAGCCAGGATCAGGCTGGCACGGGCGAGCGCCACACCACCACCCGGCACGATGCCTTCGGCGACGGCGGCACGGGTCGCGTGCAGCGCGTCGTCGACCCGGTCCTTGCGCTCTTTCACTTCGATCTCGGAGGCGCCGCCGACCTTGATGATCGCGACGCCGCCGGCCAGCTTGGCCAGCCGCTCCTGCAGCTTCTCGCGGTCATAGTCGCTGGTGGTCTCTTCGATCTGCGAGCGGATCTGGCCGCAGCGATCCTTGATCACGCTGGCGTCGCCGGCGCCCTCGACGATGGTCGTGGTCTCCTTGTCGATCAGCACGCGCTTGGCCTGGCCCAGCATGTCGAGCGTGACATTCTCCAGCTTGATGCCCAGGTCTTCGCTGATGGTCTGTCCGCCGGTCAGCACGGCCAGATCCTCCAGCATCGCCTTGCGGCGGTCGCCGAAGCCCGGTGCCTTGACGGCCGCGACCTTGAGGCCGCCGCGCAGCTTGTTGACGACGAGCGTGGCGAGCGCCTCGCCCTCGATGTCCTCGGCCACGATCAGCAGCGGCCGGCCCGACTGGACCACGGCTTCCAGGAGCGGCAGCAGCGCCTGCAGGCCGGACAGCTTCTTCTCGTGGATCAGGATATAGGGCTGCTCCAGATCGACCGTCATCTTCTCGGCGTTGGTGACGAAATACGGCGACAGGTAGCCGCGGTCGAACTGCATGCCGTCGACCACGACCAGCTCGGTCTCGACGCCCTTGGCTTCCTCGACGGTGATGACACCCTCGTTGCCGACCTTCTGCATCGCTTCTGCGATCATCTTGCCGATCGCCGCCTCGCCATTGGCCGAGATGGTACCGACCTGGGCGGTCTCGGCCTCGGTCGTGATCTTCTTGGTACGCTTGGCCAGCTCGGCGACGAGTGCCGTCACGGCCTTGTCGATGCCGCGCTTCAGCTCCATCGGCGGCAGACCGGCCGCGACGGCCTTGCCGCCCTCGCGCACGATCGCCTGGGCCAGCACGATCGCCGAGGTGGTGCCGTCGCCGGCGATGTCGTTGGTCTTGGAGGCGACTTCGCGCACCATCTGCGCGCCCATGTTTTCGAACTTGTCGGACAGTTCGATTTCCTTGGCGACGGTGACGCCGTCCTTGGTGATGCGCGGCGCGCCATAGCTCTTGTCGATCACGACATTGCGGCCCTTGGGACCCAGCGTCACCTTGACGGCATCGGCCAGGATATCGACGCCACGCAGCATGCGGCTGCGGGCATCTTCGCCGAAGCGAACGTCTTTTGCGGCCATGAGCCTAATTCCTCTTATTAAACGGCTTTGACGAGGGGCGGTGCACCCTCGATCACGCCCAGCAGGTCGGCCTCTTTCATGATCAACAGGTCTTCGCCTTCGATCTTGATTTCGGTGCCGGACCATTTGCCGAACAGCACGCGGTCGCCGGCCTTAACGGCCAAGGCGACGATATCGCCGCGCTCGTTGCGGGCGCCGGTGCCGACGGCGATGATCTCGCCTTCCATCGGCTTTTCCTGGACCGTGTCCGGGATGATGATGCCGCCGGCGGACTTCTCGAGCGGGGTAATGCGGCGAACCACGACGCGGTCGTGGAGAGGGCGGAATTTCATGCGGGTGGGCTCCAACAAGGCGCCGGCGTGAGCGGCATGACCGCTCCGAAAACGAATTGTTTCACGCTCGGCCCCGAGCAGCATCATAGGGAGCCACGCCCGCACGGGGGAGGTTCGGAAACTACCTAGAGGAGCGCTTCGAAGTTGGTGCCGAAATCCGGCGGGGGCTCCGGTCCCCACAGATAGAAGCCGTTTTCCGGCGTGTAGTGACCCGCCTCCCAGTCCATTTCGGCCGGGATATAGTCGATGTCGGACGAATATTCCGAGTAGCTGCCCCACGGGTCGCGGACATAGTGGAAATAGTTCGAGCCCAGCACGTGGCGGCCCAGGCCCCAGCCGGCGCGATAGCCGGCGTCGGCCATCTGCTGGGCGCCCAGGCCCACCTCGTGGGTCGAGGCGATGTCCCAGCTGGCATGGTGGAAGCCGGCGGCCTCCGACTTGGCGAAGGCGACCAGATGATGGTCGCTGCCGTGGATGCCATGCAGGAAGGCCACGACATCGGCCTCGTCGGACAGGCGCAGCCCCAGCACGTCGCGATAGAAGCCGATCGCGCGGGGAATGTCGCGGGCGAACAGCAGCACATGGGCCAGGCGCCGCGGCCGCACCTGGGCCGTGGTGCCGCGGATCGGCGCCACGCGAATGCCCGCCGGCCCCGAGCGATTCTCGACCACCGATTTCGCGCTGGGCGAGCTTTTCTCGGCCGGTTTGATCTCGATCAGGCTGCCGTCGGGATCGTGGAACCACAGCCCGTCGCTGTCGATGCCGCGCGGCGGGTCGACGCGCCGGACGTCCAGCCGGTCGAGCCGCCGGGCGAAATCCAGCAGCTCGTCGGCATAGGCGCCGAACGACATATGGTGCAGACGCTTGGCCTTGCCCTCGCGGATGACGCCCCAGCAATGGTCGCTGCCGTCGGTATGAAGATGCAGCGCATCGCCCTTTGCACGCGCATCCAGGCCGAAGGCGCCATAGAACGCCTCGGCCGCGGCCAGGTCGGGGGCGGTGATGCAGAAATGATCGAGCGAATGCACGCCCAGCTCGTTCGCTCGCCGCGTCGGCGGCACGAAGCCCTTGATTGCCGTCACACTTGCCTCCCGATCATCGCGCTTCGTCGGCGATTGGATTGCTGAGGATGCTCAAGCCCTCGATCTCGACCTCGCAGGTATCGCCGGGCCGCATCCACAGCTGCGGCTTGCGCGCGAGGCCGACACCCGACGGCGTGCCGGTGACGATGACATCGCCCGGTGCCAAGGTGATCGCCTCGCTCAGTATCGCCACCAGAGACGCCACGTCGAAGATCATATCCGTGGTCGAGGCATCCTGCACGATCTTGCCGTTGAGCCGCGTCTGCAGGCGCAGGCCCCTGGCGCCGGGCGGCAGCTCGTCGGCGGTGACGAAGCTCGGGCCGAAGCTGCCGGTGCCGTCGAAATTCTTGCCGATGGTCCATTGCGTCGACTTCATCTGATAATCGCGCACCGAGGCATCGTTGAAGATGGAATAGCCGGCGATATGGTCGAGCGCGCTCGCCTTCGGGATATAGCGCCCGCCGCGGCCCACGACCGCGACCAGCTCGCCCTCGTAATCCAGTTGGTCCGACACGCGCGGCCGGAGGATCGGCGCGCCATGGCCGATCAGGCTGGAGGCGACACGGGTGAAGATCGCCGGATAGGTCGGCGTGGCGAAGCCGCTCTCGGCCGAATGGTCGGCATAGTTCAGGCCGACGCAGATGATCTTGGCCGGGTTCCGGAGCGGCGGCAGGAAGCGGATGGCACCCTCGTCGAGCCGCTGGCCCTCGGTCCTCAGGCGGCGATGTGCATCGGCCAGGGCCGTGCCGCCGCTCATCAGCAGCTGCTCCAGGCCGGGCAAGCCGGCGGCGCCGTACCAGGCGTCATCGATCCAGGCGGCGAGGCCCTCGGTGCCGTTCAGGGCATAGGCGGCGAATTTCATGCGATGTCTCCAGGGATCATTCGGCGAGCCAGGCGGTGCCGGCGGCGAGCAATTGGGCTTCTTCGGGGCTGTTGCGGGTCGGCAGGCCGGGCGAGAGCGTGGCGCCGCCCAGCGACTGGACATAGGCCAGGTAGCGATAGCCTTCCGCGAACCCGGCGAGCACATCGGCGTCCACGGGCACGGTGCGGCCGGGCTCCAGCGGCTCCAGCCGGTCCTTGTCGTAGATCGGCACGCGCTGGCGGATGCGCCACCCTTGCTCGGTGCGCACGAACCGGTCGTGGAAGCGGCCGTAGCAGGTGACGTCGACCGGAATGTCGGCGAGTTTCGCACGCAGCATCAGGATCATCCGCGTCTCGGCGATGGCGCGGTCGCCGGCGATCTCGATCGTCGCGGCGCCGATGAAATGCTGGGCCCAGGCGCCGCGCGCGGCCGCCGCGATCGAGCGTTCGACGAACTCGTCGGCCGTGCCCACGAACCAGGTCGTGTGCATGGTGCCGTCGGCGGTATAGAGCGCGCGCAGCGCCTCCCACCGGCCGGTGTCGCGATAGAGGCCCCAGTCGTTGACGACCCGGGTGATGGCGGCGCGGTCGAGCAGGTCCCGCATCGGATCGGCTGCAGGGCGTTCGGCGGCGACGGAATGCAACGCCATGGCTCAGGCTCCCGGGTGAAGGGTCGGATGGCCCAGCAGCGCAGCGTCCGCGGGCTCGTCGGTACCCAGATATTGCGGCATGAAGCGGACCGTGGCGGCGATGACCAGGGCCACCAGGCAGGCGAACAGATATTGGTACATCGGTGCCAGCAAGCCATGGTCGCGGACCGCCCAGGCCAGCGCCAGCGGCGTCAGGCCGGTGAACAGCGCCGTGCCGATGCTGTAGGGAAAGGCATAGCCGCTCTGGCGGATCGCGGTCGGAAACAGCGCCGAGATCAGGCCGGGCACCATGGCATGGACGCAGCCACCGCCCAGCCCGACCGCGACGAAGCCATAGATCAGATGCTCGTCGGTTGGTGCCAAGCCGGCGATGTAATGGAAGAACCAGACGCAGATCGCGGCATTCAGCACGGCCGCGCCGCCGATGGTCCGGGCCCAGCCGAACCGGTCGCGCACCAGGCCCCAGACCGGCATGCCCAGCACGAAGGCGCAGATGCCGATGACGTTGGCGGTGAACACCAGGTCGGCCGAAAAATGCAACTGGCCGATCAGATAGGTCGGCAGATACTGGAAATAGACGCCGCTGGTGGTCGAGAACACGAACACCAGGCCGAGCGCGAACAGGCATTGGCCGCGATAGTCGCTGAGGATGATGGCGAGCGGCACCTGTTTCGACAGTTGCTTCGCCTCGCGGATCTGCTCGAACATCGGGGTTTCCGACAGGTGCCGGCGCAGGTAAGCCGCGATCAGGCCGAAGATGCCGCCCAAGATGAAGGGCAGGCGCCAGGCGAGCGAGGCCAGTTCCGGATCCAGCCCGGCGATATGTTTCGACAGCGCCGCGGCGCCCGCTCCCAGCAGCAGCCCGCAATTGGTGACGCCGACGAACACCCCGCCGGAGAAACCCAGGCGCCGGGGTGCTGCATGTTCGCAGACGAACACCGAGGCGCCGGGCAGCTCGCCGCCGACGGCGCAGCCCTGCAGGATGCGCAGCAGCAGCACGGCCGCCGGCGCCATCCAGCCGGCGACGGCATAGGTCGGCATCAATCCCATCAGGAAGGTCGGGATCGACATCAGCAGCACGGTGAAGACGAACAGCTTCTTCCGGCCGATCCGGTCGGCGTAATGGGCGATGATCATGCCGGCGATCGGCCGCACCAGATAGCCGATCGCATAGATGCCGAACGCCTGGACCTGCGCCAGCCAGGGCGAGGCGCCGGGCGGAAAGAACGCGATGCTGAGCGAACCCGCGACGAAGACATAGACCTGGAAATCGAAATATTCCAGGACCGCGCCCAGCGAGGCCAGGCTGAGGTTTCTCGTGTCCTTGGAATTCGTCACCGGCGTTCTCCCTGCGGGACGGCTCTCTTGGCGGGCCGTCGATTTGCAGGGGATAGGCTACGCGCTGGGGCCTAACAGGCTAGTCGCTGCTTTTGTCCGAGCGATGCCTGTTGGGCATAGGGTGCGGCGTGCACTAATAGCGCGCCTGTCCCCTCTCCGCCCCAATGGGGCGGAGAGGTCGGGTGAGGTGGGGAACGCTCTCGCCTATCCGATGCGCGTCGACGAGCCGCGTCGGGCCACAAGATCTCTCACGACTGACACCGAGCTATCCCCCACCTCACCCAACCTCTCCGCCCCCAAGGGCGGAGAGGAGTCATTACCGGGCATCAAGCTTCGCCTGCACCGAATAGCTGCCGGCGCCATAGGCGGCGATCAGCGCGAAGCCGCCGATGATGCCCAGGTTTTTCAGGAAATTCAGCGTCTGGCCGACGACGGCGGCCGGGGGCGAGGCCCAGAACTGGTGGAACATCAGGGTGGCGGCGATGGTGTAGGCGATCATCACCAGGGCTGCCAACCGGGGCCAGAGCCCGATCAGGATCGCCGTCGCCACGCCCAGTTCGACCACGACCGCGCCGGCGAGCAGCAGGGTGCCGATCGTCCCGTCGCCGCCCGGCATCTTGGCGAGCGTGCCTTCGAAATTCATCACCTTGCCGACGCCACTGTAATAATACAGCGGGATCAGCAGGATGCGCGCCAGCAGCAGGGTTTTGTTCTGGAACGAGACGGCGTCGGTGGACATGTTCGGACACTCCCTATCGCCCGGTTCTGTCGGGCCTGTCGAATTTTTTACATCAAAGACGGGCTTTAGCCGAGCTTGAACAGCGACCAGGCGTTGCTGCGGCCGATCTTGAGGCGGTCGTTCTCGGCGATCGAGCTGGTGTCGAACCAGTCCGAGGCATGGTCGATGTTTTCGAACGGCCAGTCGGCGGAGAACAGGATGCGGTCGGCGCCGATCTCCAGCATCGCGTCGATCAGGGTCTGGGTGCGGAAATTGCCCGACGTGGTGATGTAGAAATTCTCGCGGAAATAGTCGGCGATCTTGCGCTTGGCCGGATAGCGGTTCTGCACCGCCATCCATTTGTTGTGATTGTCGACCCGCCACATCGAATAGGGCAGGCCCTCGCCCATATGGCCGATGATGATCTGCAGCTTCGGATGCGCGTCGAACAGGCCGGAGCCCATCAGGCGCAGCGCATGGACCGCGGTCTCCTGGCCGAACGCCCAGGTCGGGCCCATCAGCCAGCGATGGCCCTCGTAGATGCCGGCATCCTTGGCGAGCGGATTGCGCGGATGCAGATAGAACGGCACATCCAGCCGCTCGACCTCGCTCCAGAACGGCCAATAGGCCTTCACGTCGTAGAAGACCGCATTATCGTGCTCGGCCACTTCGGTGAAGCCGTTGACCAGCGCGCCCTTGAAGCCCAGTTGCTCGACGCATCGGATGAGCTCGCGCGTCGCCGCTTCCGGATCCTGCATCGGCAAGGCGGCCAGACCTTGGAACCGGTCGGGGCGCTTGCGGACCTGCTCGGCCAGGAAATCATTGGCGCGTTCCGCCAGGCCGATCGCCTGCTGAGCCGTGCGGATCGCCTGGACCGCGGGGGCATTCAGCGACAGCAGCATCATTTCGATGCCATGGGCGTCCATCTCATGCAAGCGACGCTCCTGGATGTCGAGCAGCCGGGCCTTCAGTTCCGGCCAGTCGCTCTCCGGCGAAAAGCCGGCGCTGTCATGGACGGTCTCTTCGAGCGCGAAATGCTCCTCAAGCGCGACTTTGCCCTGCATCTTCAGCGTCCTTCCCTGGATCCCGGTTGGTTGCCCCGATTCAGGCGCCTCGGACAGATTGTTGTCAATGGGAACATTGCACAAGCAACAATCTGCTGCGGCTTCGTGCTAAAAAGCCGAATACCAAAGACCGGGAGGAACGCATGGGTGCGACCAGCAGACTGTTGCTCCTGATCCTGGCCGGTCTCTGGGCGATCCTACCGGTCCCGGGCCGCGCCGCCGACGGCAGCTGGGTGGACCTGCCGTCGATGCCGTCGGCCCAATGCGAGGCCGCGACGGCGGTGCTCGACGGCAGGCTGTATCTGCTGGGCGGCTGGGCCGAGCAGGCGAGCCCGTTCGCCCTGGTTCAGATCTATGACGTGAAGACCAGGAGCTGGAGCCAGGGCACGCCCCTGCCGGAACCGGTGCATCACGCCGGCGTCGCCGTTATCGATGGCATGATCTATCTGGTCGGCGGCTTCGTCGGCCCGTTTTCCCGGCGTGAGCCGGTCGATCATGTCTGGCGGTTCGACCCGGCGACCCGCGTCTGGACCGCGCTGGCGCCCTTGCCGGCGCCGCGCGGCGCCTTGATCGTCGGCGCGATCGGCGGCCGGCTCTATGCGGCGGGCGGCGAGCATGATCGTCCGCCCGGTTCTGCCGTTCCGGCCGGGGCTCCCGCCGCCTACGAGCCGGTCGCGGATCTGGCCGTCTATGATCCGGCCGGCAACACCTGGCAGCCGCTGCCGCCGATGCGCGTCCGCCGCGACCATGCCTATGGCGCGGTCGTCGCCGGCCATCTGTTCATCGCCGGCGGGCGCGATCGGCCGACATACGATATCGCCGCAGTCGAGGAATATGACCCGGCCGCCAAGGTCTGGCACGACCGGGCGCCGATGCCGACCGGCCGCTCGGGCGGCAGCAGCGCCGTGCTCGACGGCCGCCTGTTCACCTTCGGCGGCGAGGGCAACAAGGCGAGCCCGCTCGGCATCTACGATCAGGTCGAAAGCTACGATCCGGCCCAGAACGCCTGGGCCCGGTTCGGTCCGATGAAGCATCCGCGCCACTCGACCTCGGCGGCCGCGTTCGGGCGTCAGATCCTGGTGGCGGGCGGCGTGCCCCGGGCCGGCGGCGACGGTGCAATCGCGCTGATGGACGCGATGACGCCGGATTAGCTGGCAGCGACGCGCCGGGCCGCGCGCGGGCGGCGCCGGGGCGTCAGGGTCTCGGCGTCCGAGGCGTCGAGCTCGTCTTCCAACCGATCGACATTGCCGTAGATCGTGTTCAGCGTCGCCTTCAGCGCCTCGATCTCCTCGGCGGAGAAGTCACCGGCCGCGACCTGCTCGTAATAGGCCGCGCGCGGTGCCAGGCGGGAATAGAGCGCCTGGCCAGCCTCGGTCAGGCCGACATGCAGGCTGCGCTGGTCGCTTTCGGGCCGGACGCGCGTCACCAGCCCGTCGCGCTGCATGGTGGCGACCAGGCGCGACAGGGTCGACATCTCCATCACGGTCAGGTCGGCCAGATCGCCCAGGCGCCGGACGCCGTTCTCCTCCGCCAGGAATGCCAGCACCCGGTACATCGGCAGGGTCAGCGCGTCGCGCTTCAGTTCGCGGGCGAACAGCTCGCCCATGCGCACGCCCAGGCGGGCCAGCAGGTAGGGCAGCGAATGGGACGGACGGTACAAGGTGGCGGCGCTCCGGGATCGTCAGCGTTGGCTGACGATCCTTTCACGATTTTTTGCCCCACAACAATTGTATCGACAAACGTTGCCGGGACTTAGGCGGCGAAACCCTCGTCCGTCATGGCCTTCTTGACGGCGGGCCGGGTCTTCATCCGGGCGTAATGCGCGGCACAGTTCGGCGGCAGTTCCACCTTCAGCCGTTCCGTCGCCCAGAACTCGGTATAGAACAAAGCCGCGTCGGCGATCGAGAACTGGCCGAGCAGGTAATCCTTGCCTGCCAGCGCCTTGTCCATCAGGCCGAAGGCGTTGGCCAGGATCTCCTTGCCGCGCGCCCTGACCGCGTCATGGTCGGCCGGGTTCGGGCCGAAATTCTCCGGGCGGAACAGCCGGCCGAAGCCCTGCATATGCAGGGTGGCGACGACATAGTCGATCGCCTCCAGCGCCCGGACCTGACCTTCCAGATCGTCGGGCAGCAGCTTCGCATCCGGGTTGGTGCGCGCGAGCCAGGTGGCGATCGCCGGGAATTCGGTCAGGATCGAACCGTCGTCGCGCTCCAGCGTCGGCACCTTGGACTTCGGATTGATCGCCTTATAGCCGTCCGAATATTGCTCCTTGGTGGCGAAATCCACCTTTCGCAGGTCGTAGGGCTTGCCGATCTCTTCGAGGATGACGTGGATGCCAAGCGAGCAGGTGCCGGCGCCATAGAACAGCTTCATCGTTATTGCCTCGATGGTTGGGAAATGACCTCGGGCTCAGACTACCTCCGACAGGATGGTGCAGCCAAGGCGCATGGCCTCGTCGTCGATCGTGATCGGCGGCAGGATCTTCAGCGCCACGTCGTCCCGGCCGCAGCGTTCGATCAGCAAGCCCTTGTCGAAGGCGCGCCGGGCGGCTGCGGCCGCGGCGGTCGGGCCGCCGGCCTCGCTGAAATCGATCGCCCAGATGAAGCCGCGCCCGCGCAGCTTCAGGCTCGGCCGTGCTGCCACGACGCCGCGCAACTGCTGCTCGAGGGCGGCCGCGCGCTGCGCCAGATCGGCGATGAAGCGCTTCTGCCCCCAAAGCTCGAGCGCCGCGGTCGCGGCGACGAAGGCCAGCTGGTTGCCGCGGAACGTGCCGGTATGCTCGCCCGGCTGCCATTGATCCAGCGCCCGCTTCATCAGCACGATCGCCATCGGCAGCCCATAGCCGCCGATCGATTTCGACAGGCAGACCAGGTCCGGCACGATGCCCGCGGCCTCGAACGAGAAGAAGCTGCCGGTCCGGCCGCAGCCGACCTGGACGTCGTCGACGATCATCAGCACGCCATGCCGGTCGCACAGCGCGCGCAAGCCCCTGAGCCAGTCGGGCGAGGCCGGATAGACGCCGCCCTCGGCCTGCACCGTCTCCAGGATGATCGCGGCCGGCAGGTCGAGGCCGGAGTTCGGATCCTCGAACAGGCTGGTGATATAGCCCAGCGAATCCGCCAGCTTGTAGGGGCCGTCCTCGAACGGAAAGAACGTCGCGGCATCGAGGGGTGCTCCGGCGGCGGCGCGATGGGCGCGGTTGCCGGTGACGGACAGGCTGCCGATCGACATGCCATGCCAGCCGCCGGTGAAGCTGGCGATGTTGCTGCGGCCGGTGACGCGGCGGGCGAGCTTCATCGCCGCCTCGACCGCGCTGGCGCCGGTCGGGCCGCACAGCTGGATCTTGTAGTCGAGCCCGCGCGGCTGGAGAATCGTCGTCTCGAACCGCTCGAAGAAATCGCGCTTGGCGCCGGAATGCAGGTCCAGCCCCTGGATCATCTTGTCGTCCAGCAGATGGTCGATCAGCCGCTGCTTGATGAAGTCCGGGTTGTGGCCGTAGTTGAGCGCGCCGGCGCCGGCGAAGAAATCGACATAGCCGCGCCCGGCCTCGTCATACAGCATGGCGCCCTTGGCCCGGTCGAACACGGCCGGAAAGGTGCGGCAATAGGTGCGGACGTTCGACTCCATCCGCTCGAAAATCGCGGTTCCATCGGCATCGTTGTGGGAAGACACGAGCACGGGAGAAATCATCGAACGACCTTGATCTGAGTGAGATGGGGATCCGACGCGCTGATCGGCGTGCCGGCGTCGAGGAGGGCCCGCAGCAATCCGGCGATCGTGCGGGTCAGCCGTTCGCCGGGCATGACCAGCGGAATGCCGGGCGGGTAGGGGGTGATGGCTTCGGCGGCGACCCGGCCGACGGCGTCGGCGAGCGAAACCGCCTCGTCCGGGGCGAAGAACGCGTCCCGCGGCGTCAGCACCATCTCGGGCGGGACGGACAGGATGTCCTCGATCAACCCGCTGGCGCCGCCGACGTTCCGGTGGCCGGCGTGATCGGCGACCTCGGCGAAGCCCGCGACCAGCCGGTCCATGTCCCGGTCGGTATTGCCGATCGTCGTGATGCACAGCACATGGCCGGCACCGCCCAGCTCGGGCTGCACGCCATGCTCGCGGTTGAGCCGGGACACGATCGCGCGCGCATCCAGGCCGAGGCCGGACACGCCGACCAGCAGCTTGGTTTCGTCCAGCTGATGCAGGCCCGTGCCGGCGCCGGCCAGATGCTCCGGTCCCAGCACCTGCAGGCCCGGGATTTCGGCAAGGCGCCTGGCGGTCTGCCGGGCGCGATCCAGCGTCCGGTCGAGCAGTGCGCGGCCCTCCAGCATCATCTGGCGCCGGGCCAGATCGATCGAGCTCATGATGGCGAAATGCGGGCTGGTGGTCTGGATCAGCTGCAGCGCCCGGCGCACGGCGGCTGGACCCAGCTGGGCCGGATCGACATGCAGCACCGCCGCCTGGCTCAGGCCCGAGATGATCTTATGGACCGACTGCACGGTGGCGGCCGCACCCGATTGCTCGGCCGGCCGCGGCAGGTCCGGATGGAAGGCGAAATGGGGCGAGTGCGCGCCATCGACCAGCAGCAGCGCGCCGTGCCGCTCGCAGGCGGATGCCAGCGCCGCGATGTCGGCGGTCGTGCCGAAATAGGTCGGATGCAGCACCCACAGCGCCTTGGCCGGGGTTTCGCTAAGGGCCGCCTCGACCCTCGGCGCGTCGAGCCCGTGGGCGACGCCGAACAGGCCGTCCCAGCGCGGCTTCAGCCAGATCGGCCGCGCGCCGCTCTGGATCAGGCCGGCGACCACGGACTTGTGGGCGTTGCGCTGCACCAGCACCGGATCGCCCGGCTTCAGCGCCGCCAGCGCCATGGCGATGTTGCCGGAGGTCGAGCCCTGGACCAGCATGAAGCTCTGGCCGACGCGCCAGGCATCGGCGATCAGCCGCTCGGCCTCCAGGATCGGCCCTTCGGGACAATGCAGCGTGTCGGTGTCGGGCAGGTTATTGAGGTCGAGGGCGGCGATATGATCGCGAAACCAGGGATCCAGCGTTCGGCCGCCCTTGTGTCCCGGGCTGTAGAACGGCGCCTGCTCGCGCTCGATAAAGCGGCGCAGAGCATCGCACAGGGGGGCGGTCGCATGATTCAATGTACGGGTTCCGACAGACGATAGAATCGCGACATCATAGAGCGCCGATGACGCTCCCGCGGGGAGTGACTTAGTTCACACCTAAATGTTTGCCAAATGCTGACCAAGCAACCCTTGTCAGCCGAAAAGAGTTGCCGCCAATTTCGACAGTTCTTCGATAGCCTTCGCATCCGACGGTTGCATTTCGATGATGCCGGCGCCTTGGGCAGCGGCATTCGGATACGCTTTGCGGCGGACCAGCTGGGTTTCGATCATTTCAAAACCGGCGACATCGGACAGCGATTCGCGCGCGGCGGCATTGTCGCGGCCCTGGGCATCGGCCGCATTGATGACGATAAAGGCGCGCAGCGCCTCGTTCAGCTCGCGGGCTTCGGCGACGAGCGAGGCCATCTGCGCGATTGCCCAGATGTCGAACGAGCGTGGCTGCACCGGTACCAGCAGCGTGTCGGAGACGGTGAGGGCCGCGCGCAGACCGGCGGTGTCGTTGCCGCCGACGTCGATCACGACCTCATGATATTTCGGCGCCAGCTGCCGCACTTGGGTCCGGACCGCGCTGCCGTGCAGGCCGACGACGGTATAGCCGGAGCGGCCGTTCAGCTCGGCGCGGATTTCGGAGAAGACGCTGGCGGAGCCCTGGGCGTCGGCATCGACCAGCAGCACGTCGCGGCCGGTCGATGCCCTGAGGATGGCGAGGTTGACGGCGATCGTGGTCTTGCCGACGCCGCCCTTGGTATTGCCGACCGTCAGGATCAAAAGATGCACTCCGGAACCCGGAACATCCCGTTCCGTCCTATAGGAATGCCGTGGCCGGCGGACGCTGCGCAACCCCCTTTTAACCCTCGCTCTGCTAGATATCTTGCCCCGTCGGCGCGAACATCCGAGGATCGGGCGGACTGAACGAAAAGAGCAGCACATGATTTTGGTCTACGGCTATTTCGCCATCTATGTCGGCCTGTGTTTCCTGTCGGCCGCGTTCGGCCGCAAGCGGCGGATCGGCATGAACGGCTTTTTCGTGATCGCGTTGTTGGGCACGCCGCTGCTGGCGCTGTTTCTGCTGCTGATCACCGCCCCCGCCCGCCCGCGCGGCGACGCGGCATGATCCGCCACCCCAGCCTGTCCGACGCTCGCTGACCCATCCCTGACATGTTCCTGATCGCGCTGCTGCGCCGCGAGACCACGCTGTCGCTGGCGGTCTATCTGACCGGGGCCCTCGTGCTGGCGCTGGCCGACCTGTTCATCGTGATGATCCTCAATCACGTGCTGATGCTCGACCATATCCGCGACGTGCCCGGCCGGCTGATGGCGCTGTTCCTGCTGCTGGCGCTGACCCGACGCTATTCCCAGCGCTATGTCATCCGCGAGGGCGGCGACGAGATCATGCGCATCATCCACCGGGTCCGCAGCCGGATCATGGACAAGGTGCGCCGGGTCGATGCCAAGACCATGGAGCTGACCGACCAATCCTCGCTGCTGATGACCACGATCGCCAACGTCTCGTCGCTGGGCTACCTGTCGTTCTACATGCCGGTGCTGCTGAAGAGCCTGCTGCAGGTCGTGGTCGTGCTGATCTATATCCTGACCGTCTCGCCGATCCAGTTCGCACTGGCGTTCGTCACGATCGGCATCATCGTGCTCTCGTTCATGGAGAGCACGGTCAAGGTCGGCCGCAGCATGGACGCGATGGAACGGTCGGACGAGACGTTCCTCGCGACCGTCACCGAGATGCTGAAGGGCTTCAAGGAGGTCAAGCTGAACCGCCGGCGCGGCGATGCGCTGGTCGCCGATGTCCGCGCCATCTCGGCGGTCAATCTGGCGGCCAACACCCGGCTGCGCGAGGATCTGCTGAAGGGCTATACCCGCAGCGACGTGCTGATGATCGGCTTCATCGGCGTGCTGGTCATGGTCGAGCCGCGCCTGATCGGCACCTCGACCCAGACCGTGATGCAGGTGGCGCTCGCCGTGATCTTTCTGATGGGCGTGGTCAGCGACGCGCTGACCATCGGGCCCGAGGCGGTCGTGCTCAACCGCCTGTGCGGCTCGCTGATGGATATCGAGGCCGATATCGACCGGTTGCCCAGCGACGAGCCGGCGGAGACGCCGGCGGTGTGGCAGGGCTTCGAGACCATCGAATTCCGCGATGTCGGCTACGAGAATATCGACGTGGTCGCCAAGACCCGCTTTTCCACGGTGCCGCTCGACCTCACGCTCTATCCGGGCGAGATCGTGTTCCTGACCGGCAGCAACGGCACCGGAAAATCGACGCTGCTGCGGGTGATTGCCGGGCTCTATGCCGCGCAGAAGGGCGAGATTCTGGTCGATGGCACGCCGGTCGGGCGCGAGCAGCTGGTGCAGTACCGCTCGCTCATGACCTGCGTCTTCGCCGAGCATTACCTGTTCCATAAATTCTATGGCCACGAGGTCGATCCCGAGACGGCGGCGACGCTGATCGAGGATATGGGCCTGACCGGCAAGACCGAGATCGTCGACGGGCGCTTCACCACGCTGGCGCTGTCGTCGGGCCAGCGGACCCGGGCGGCGATGATCGCGGCGCTGCTGGAGGACCGGCCGATCTATCTGTTCGACGAATGGGCCGCCGACCAGGACCCGGGTTTCCGTGCCCATTTCTATCGCCAGATCCTGCCGGAGCTGCGGGCGCGCGGAAAGACGGTGATCGCCATCACCCACGACACCGATTTCTTCGGCTATTGCGACCGGCTGTTCGAGGTCCATCCCGACGGCCTGCGCCGGATCACCTCGGTGCCGGTCGGGGTGGCGTCATGAATTTCATCGACCTGCTGCGGCGCGAGGCGACGGTCCGTTTCGGCTTCTACGTCTGCGTCGCCGTCGTGCTGGCGCTGTCGGACATGACCATCGTCATCATCATCAACCATGTGCTGATGCAGGACGATATCGCCACGGTGCCGCTCTGGCATATCGGCGTGTTCGCGCTGCTGGTCGCGACCCGGAAATATACCCAGGAGCACCTGATCCGCGTCGGCGGCAACGAGATCATGCGCATCATCCATTCGGTCCGGGTGCGCATCATCGACAAGGTGCGCCGGGTCGACGTCAAATCCATGGAGCTGACCGACCAGTCGAGCCTGCTGATCGGCACGATCGCGAACGTGTCCTCGATCGGCTACCTGTCGTTCTACGTGCCGCTCTTGTTCAAATGCATCATCCAGATCCTGTTCCTGCTGATCTATATCTACTTCATCTCGGCCACCCAGTTTGTCGTGGCTGCGGTCGCGGTCATGCTGATCGTGCTGTCGTTCTGGGAGGGTACGACCAAGATCCAGGCCAGCATGAAGGAGATGCAAGCATCCGACGAAGCCTTCCTGTCGACCGCGTCGGAGATGATGGAAGGCTTCAAGGAAGTGAAGATGAACCGCTGGCGCAGCGACGCGCTGGTCGGCGACATCACCGAGGTTTCGGCCGCCAACCTGCGCGCCAATTCGCGCCTGCGCGAGGATGTGCTGAAGGATTACGGCTGGTCGGAACTGCTGCTGGCTTGCTTCATCGGCGCGCTCGTCTTCGTCGAGCCGAAGCTGATCGGCACCTCGACCCAGACCGTGATGCAGGTCGCGGTCGCGGCCCTGTTCATTGCCGGCCTGACCCGCGACGCGATCACGACCGGCACCGAGGTGATCATCCTCAATTCGGTCTGCGGCGGGCTGATGGGGATCGAGCACGCGATCGACCAGCTGCGCTCCGACGAGCCGGCCGAGACGCCGCCGCTCTGGTCCGCCTTCAAGACGCTCGAATTCCGCCAGATCACCTATGACAATATCGACGCGCTGGCCAAGGCGCGCTTCACCGTCGGGCCGTTCGACCTGACGATCAAACCCGGCGAGATCGTGTTCCTGACCGGCAGCAACGGCTCCGGCAAATCGAGCGTGCTGCGCCTGATCGCCGGGCTCTATCCGCCCCATCGCGGCGACGTGCTGGTCGACGGGCACGCGCTCAAGGGCGATCAATTCGTGCAGTACCGCTCGCTGATCTCCTGCATCTTCGCCGAGCACTACCTGTTCCATAAGCTCTACGGCTTCGAGGTCGATCCGGTGCGGGCCAAGCGGCTGATCGGCGAGATGGGGCTCACCGGCAAGACCGAACTGGTCGACGGCACCTTTTCGACCCTGGCGCTGTCGTCGGGCCAGCGCACGCGCATCGCCATGGTCGCGGCCTTGCTCGAGGACCGGCCGATCTATCTGTTCGACGAATGGGCCGCCGACCAGGACCCGGGCTTCCGCCACCGCTTCTATCGCGAGATTCTGCCGCAGCTGAAGGCGGCCGGCAAAGCGGTGATCGCCATCACCCACGACAGCGAATATTTCCGCGATTGCGACCGGCTCTACGATGTCCAGCGCGGCCGGTTGGTCGAGATTACCCGGATGGCGGTCGGCGCGTCGCTCTAGATCAAACAGGGCGCGGTCGTGGTCGCGCGACGTTCCTTCAGGAAATCGATGAATTTCCGGGCCGCGGCAGAGAGCGGCTCGTTCGCGGGCAGCAACAGGCTGGTGCGGAACGGGAACGCCGGGACGAAAGGCCGGACCGCCAAGCCCGTGCGGTCGCCCAGCAGCAGTGGAAACGGATTGAGCACGGTGACGCCCAGACCGGCGCGCACGAAGTCGGTCGCCAGCATCGCCACGTCGGTCTCGATCACCACGCGCGGCTGGGCCCGATGTTCGGCGAAGATCCGCTCCAGCATGGCACTGAAGGCATAGCGCCGATTGATGGCGACATAGTCCACGCCATCGAGATCCGCCGGCGTGATCCTGGATCTGGCGGCCAGCGGGTGCGCCTCGGGCAGGAAACAGACCGCCTGGGTATCGAGGAACGGTTCGACCACGACACCCGAATGCATGAAGCTGGCGTCGAACAGGGCCAGGTGGCCGCGGCCTTCGGCAATGGCGCCGGGCAAGGCCTGCGACATCACGATATCGAACGAGGGGATGATGTTCGGATGCTTCACGGCGAAGCTCGCCACCTCGCGGCCCAGAAACAGATGCGTCATGGTCGGCGGCGCGAGGATGACCAGTTGCTCTTGCACGCCGTCCGACGGCAGGCTCTTCAGATCGGCGAGTGCTGCGAAGATATGGTTGCTGCGCTCGTAAAGCTGCAGCGCATCGGCGGTCGGCACCAGCCGGCCCGCTTCCCGGTGGAACAGCTTCTTGCCCAGCCGCGCCTCGATCTTGGCGATGGCCCGGCTGACCGCCGGCTGCGAGATGCCCAGGCGCTGTGCAGCACCCGTCGTCTTGCGCTCGACGATGACGGCACAGATCACCTCAATGTCGCGCAGGATCGACCAGCTGCCGGTCCAGTCCGACGAGCGCTTTGACGGCGGCATAGCTCTATGCTCCACGGCATATAGTCGGCCATGACAAGCGGCCCAAACTAGTCTTAGATAAATTCAATCCGGAATTTGAGTCCGTCAAGACAAACAACCAGTAACTCTGGTTATTTTCCTCGAATCTGTATTTCTATCAGTAAAAACGACGTTGTTGGTGCGAAGAGGTTGAGCATAGGGCGGTCAGACTCTGCCGATCGGGCAGGCCGTGACCGAAACCGGCGCAATCCAACAGGCCGAAAAGGCCGGTGAGACTATCGAAATGTCGGATCTGGCGACGGGCGGACGGGTATGTCCGCGCCAAACACCGACTCATGTCCGGCGATGACCCAAGTCATGGCCGAATAAAACAGGGGGCACCTGGTGAGCGCTATTTCAGAAATGGCGGCGGTCAAGCCGCGTCAATCCGTCGGCCGTGCCGTGATGGCGGCGACCGTCGGCAACATGTTCGAATGGTACGATTTCACGATCTACGCCGCCTTCGCGCTGCCGCTGTCGAAGGCGTTCTTCCCGGCCGACAACGAGGTCGTGTCGCTGCTGTTGAGCTTCGTGACCTTCGGCCTGGGCTTCGTCGCCCGGCCGTTCGGTGCCGCGTTCCTGGGTGGCTATGCCGACCGCAAGGGCCGGCGCAACGCGCTCAGCCTGACCATCATGCTGATGGCGCTCGGCACGGCCATCATCGCCTTCTGCCCCGGCTATGACCGGATCGGGCTCGCCGCCCCGATCATCATCATTCTGGCCCGCCTGATCCAGGGCTTCTCCGCCGGCGGCGAAATCGGCGGCGCGGTCTCGACCCTGGTCGAGCATGCGCCGGCGGACAAGCGGGCGCTCTACGGCTCGTTCCAGCAATTGTCGCAAGGCGCCTCGACCATGCTGTCGGGCCTGGTCGCGATCATCATCGCGCTGGCGCTGTCGCCGGCCGAGATCGGCGACTGGGGCTGGCGCCTGGCATTCGCGGTCGGCCTGGTGATCGCCCCGGTCGGCCTCTATATCCGCCGCGAGCTGGAAGACGCGCCGGTGTTCACGCAGACCGTCGCCCAGCACAAGGACGAGATGCCGATCCGCATCGTGCTGCGCGACCATTGGCGCGCCATCCTGGCTGGCATGATGATCGTGATGCTGTGGACGGTCGCGCAATATCTGGCGAACTATTTCCCGACATTTGCGGTGCGCGAACTCAAGGTCTCGCTCTCGACCTCGTACCTCGGGCCCCTGGTCGTCGGCGCTGTGCTGCTGTTCTGCCCGATCGTCGGCATCCTGGCCGACCGGTTCCGCCGCAAGACCGTGATGATGGTCGGCGCGCTGGGCCTGCTGGTCTCGGCCTATCCGGCCTTCTCGTTCCTGATCGCCTCGCCGACGCCGGAGCATGTGGTGATGACCCAGATCGTCATCGCCACCTTCATGCTGATCTATACCGCGCCTGCCTCGGCCGTGCTGGCCGAGCTGTTCCCGACCGCGGTGCGGGCGACCGGCATCTCGGTCACCTACAGCCTGGCGGTCGCGATTTTCGGCGGCTTCACGCCGGCGATCATCACGGCCCTGATCAGCTGGACCGCCGCCCCGGTCTCCATCGCCTTCTACCTGATGGGCGCTGCCGCCATCAGCCTGGTCACCGTCTTGGCGCTGACCGATCACACCGGAGAGGACCTGTCATGAACCTTCTATCGCGCCGGCGCTTCTGCGCCGGCCTGTCGATCGCCGCCTCGTCGCTGACGCTCGGCATCCGGCCCGCGCGCGCGGCCGACCTGAAAGTGGTGTTCTTCAACGCCGCCCCGCCGCTCAGCTTCGGCTCGGACGGTCAGGACATCGCCGGCATCCTGCCCGATGCGCTGACCGAGATCCTCGGCAAGCGGGTCGGCTTGCCGCTGGGCTTCCAGGGCCTGCCCTGGGCCCGCGCCCAGGCGATGGTGCAGCAGGGCGAGGCCGACGCGCTCTGCACCCTGCCGACGCCGGCGCGGCTGGACTATGCGCTCTTCACCCGCAACCCGGTGATCGTGACCAAGACCGAGCTGTTCTATGCCGAGGACAATCCGCGCCGGGCCGAGATCGAGGCGGTCCGGACGCTGGATCAGCTGAAGGGCTTTCGCCAGGGCGACTATATCGGCAACGGCTTTGCCGAGGCGACGTTCAAGGATCTGCCGGTCGAATTCACGCCGACGCTCGACGCCGTGTTCCGCAAGATCGCGGCCGGCCATCTCGACATCTATGTCGGCGCCAACGTCATCGCCAAGGGCGTGGTGAAGCAGCTGGGCCTGGGCGACAAGATCCGTAGTTTCGCGGTCGAGATCGGGCCGCCGTCGCCGTTCTGCATCGGCATCCGCAAGAGCTATCCGGACGCGGCCGCGGTGATCGAGCGCGCCGACCAGGCGATCGAGGCCGCCGGCAAGGACGGCACGCTCGCCAGGATCATCGGCCGCTACACCGCCTGACTCGCTCCTCGGAGAAGCACATGATGACCGAAGCCAAACCCATGCCCGGCTTGATCGGCCGGAGCCTGATGTCCCGCGTCCTGTTGCCGATCGGCGCGCTGCTGGTGGTGCTGGTCGCGGGCTCCGTCGCCGGCGTCGCCGTCAAGGAAAGCGCCACGGCGCGCGACGTACTCGCCGCCAAGACCCGGCTGGTCGCCGACATCGCCGGCCGGGGCACGGCGGATGCGATCTGGAACCTGGATGCCGGTTTGGCCAAGGCCTCGCTCACGGCCCTCGCGGTCGATCCGGATTATGTCGGCAGCGCGCTCAGCGACGACCATGGCGCGGTGCTGGCGAGCGACGGCGCCACGACTGCCGGCACCGGCGCGCTGATCATGGTCAAGGTGCCGGTCGTGCGGCTCGACCAGGGCAAGCAGACGACCGTCGGCGCGCTGGAGCTGCGCATGTCGACGGCGCGGGCCGATGCCGCGATCGCGGCCTCGACCTGGACCCTGGCCTTGGGCGGTATCGCCGCCCTGGCCGTGGTCTGCGGGCTGCTGCTGTGGATCCTGAAACGCTCGATCCGGCCGATCGTCGGCCTGACCGAGGTCATGGCGAAACTCTCGTCCGGCGACCTCACCGTCGAGATCCCGGCGCTGGAGCGTGGCGACGAGGTCGGGCGCATGGCCCATGCCGTCGCCGTGTTCAAGCGCAACGCGATCGAGGTCGAGCGGCTGAACGCGGAACGGGCGGGCCTGCAGGAACGCTCGGAGCGTGACCGGGCCGACTTGCTCGACCGCATGGCCGGCCAGTTCGAGACGACCGTGCTGGCCGTGCTGGGCAATGTCACCCAATCCTGCGGCCGGATGAGCGAGCGGGCCGAGGCCATGGCCGGCAAGATGGCGTCGGCGGAGCAGAGCACCAACAATGTGATGCGCGCGACCGACGGCACGTCCGACAATGTTCAGACCGTGGCGGCCGCGACCGAGGAGCTGTCGGCCTCGATCATGGCGATCTCGACCCAGGTCACCGACAGCGCGTCGATCGCCGGCGACACCTCGATGGCGGCGGAACAGACCTCGGGCACGATCGCGGAATTGTCGATCCAGGCGCAGAAGATCGGCAATATCATCAGCCTGATCCATGACATCGCCAGCCAGACCAACCTGTTGGCGCTCAACGCCACGATCGAGGCGGCGCGCGCCGGCGAGGCCGGCAAGGGCTTCGCCGTGGTCGCAAGCGAGGTGAAGAGCCTCGCCAATCAGACCGCGCGCGCGACCGAGGAGATCTCGGAAAACATCCAGGGCATCCGCGCGGCGACGGCGCGCGCGGTCGACGAGATCAAGGCGATCGCCGAGGTCGCCGGCCGCTCCCGCGAGATCGCGGCCAGCATCGCCGGCGCGGTCGAACAGCAGAGTGCGGCGACCCGCGAGATCTCGTCCAGCGTCTCGCTCGCCGCGTCTGGCACCGAACTGGTCGCTGAGAACATCCGCGCGGTGGGCCAGAATATCGCCGACGCCAACGGCACGGCCCGCCACCTGCTGACCGCCAGCCACGAACTGGCCGACGAGTTTCGGGTGCTGGAAACCCAGGTCCAGGCCTTCGTGGGCACGGTGCGCTCGGGTCGGTAGGGGGAGGATGGTCGGCCGGTTGACGGGGGGCGGAGTTCGGTGGAGGCCGTGTGGAAACGCGGTTCTGGGTCACGGCCGCGCAGCATTCCATCGTTATAGGCAGCCCCAGCGCACGAAAAATTCGTAACGACAGCCATATGAGCAATGAGATTGCTTGCTGCCGTTGCTGCTCGACGTTTCCACACAGCCTCGGTGGACGAACTAACCCGCTTCGCGGGATGGGTGCCCGTGCTGAGGCAGTAGAGTCGACTGGGTTGCACATTGGTTGAGCGCAGTCCCGGTGCGGGTTGAGCATTTCGGCTTCTTTTCTCGAAGAGGAGCCGACCAATGGACGAGAGCATTCGCATCACTGCGATCAGCCCGCTGCGCCAGCGTCTGATCGATGACATGAACGTGCGCCGGTTCTCGCGCTCGACACAGCACAACTACATTCGCGACGTGGGACGCTTCGCAACGTTTCTGGCCCGCTCACCGGATACGGCGACGGCGGAAGACGTGCGCCGGTTCCAGATCGAACAAGGCGATCTGGGCGTGCCGACGCCGACCATGAACAGCATCGTCTCGGCGTTGCGGTTCTTCTTCACGGTCACCATCGATCGGCCCGACTTGTCGCGCAAGCTCGTCCGGACGGCGCATCCGCGCAATCTGCCGGTGGTGCTGAGCCGGGACGAGGTCGCGCGACTGCTCAACGCAACCACCTGTATCAAGCATCAGGCAGCGCTCTCGGTCGCCTATGGCTCCGGCCTGCGCGTGGCCGAGGTGGCCGCCCTCAAGGTCAGCAACATCGACAGCGAACGCATGTTGCTCAGGGTCGAGCGGGGCAAGGGGGGCCGGTATCGCAATGCCATGCTTCCGGAAGATCTCCTCACCTTGCTGCGCGAGTGGTGGAAGGTCGGACGGCAACAAGGCGTGATGCACCCCCAAGGCTGGCTGTTTCCGGGCCAAGATGCGATGAAGCCGATCAGCACCCGGCACCTGCATCGCGTCGTCGTCGAGGCGGCACTGGCTGCAGGGATCACCAAGCGGGTCGGCCCGCACACGCTGCGGCATAGCTTTGCGACCCATCTGCTGGAAGACGGCGTCGATATCCGCGTGATCCAAGTCCTGTTGGGCCACAGCAAGCTTGAGACGACCTCGCTCTACACCAAGGTTGCGACGCGCACGGTGCGGGCCGTGATCAGTCCGCTCGACAGGCTGCGGATCGGCACTTCCGATCAGGCGCCGCCCGCCGGCTGAGCCGGTGCGCGCCTCGCTCGAGGTCGCCAATATCTTCCGTGTTGCGGGCCCCGCTTATCGGGCCGCCCATGCCGGGCACTTGAGCCTGCATCATCTGAAGGTCATGTCGGCGATCGAGCATTGCCGCACGGCGGCGCTCGGTGGCCATGTCGAAGCCTGCGAAGACTGCGGCCACTGGCGGATCGCTTATAACAGCTGTCGCAACCGGCACTGCCCCAAGTGCCAGGGCGCGGCCGCGCGCACGTGGCTGGCCCGGCGCGAGGCCGACCTGCTGCCGGTCGGATACTTCCATGTCGTCTTCACCCTGCCGGCCGAGGTCGCCGACATCGCGTTGCACAACAAGGCCGTCGTCTATGACCTGCTATTCCGGGCAGCGTCGGAGACGATGCTGACGATCGCGGCCGACCCCCGGCATCTGGGCGCCCGCATCGGCATGACCGCCGTACTACACACATGGGGATCCGCGCTGACGCATCACCCCCATATCCACATGATCGTGCCGGGCGGCGGCATCTCGCTTGATGGTCAGCGCTGGATATCCTCGCGACCGGCGTTCCTCCTGCCGGTGCGCGTCCTGGGCAAGCTGTTCCGCCGCCTGTTCCTCACCCGGCTGATCGCACTCCACGACGCCGGCAAGCTCGCCTTTTTCGGCGGCCTTGCACCGCTCGCCGACCGGCGGGCCTTCCGGCGACACCTCTCGCCGGTCCGCCATAAGCGCTGGGTGGTCTACGCCAAGCCGCCCTTCGCCGGCCCCGAAGCGGTACTGGCCTATCTCTCGCGCTATACGCACCGCGTCGCCATCTCGAACCGGCGGCTGCTCGCCCTCGACGAGACCGGCGTCACCTTCCGCTACAAGGATTATCGCCGCGATGGGGCGGAGCGGCAGCGCGTCATGACGCTGGGATCCTTCGAGTTCATCCGCCGCTTCCTGCTCCACCTCCTGCCGCGCGGGTTCCACCGCATCCGTCATTACGGCCTGCTCGCCGGGGCCGCGCGCAAGACCAGCCTCGCACGCGCCCGAGAACTCCTGGATGTCGCACCACCGCCCGATGACGAGGCGCCAGAGGAGCCGCTCGATACGCGTCCGCCGTGCCCATGCTGCGGTGGGCACATGACCATCATCGAGACCTTCCCCCGCTGCGGTCAGGCCAGGGCGCCACCCCATAGCCAAGCCCAACCGGAGGGACCCGGTCTTGACCCGGCATAGACCGCCCGCACGAAACGACTCTGGCGCCGTTGCAAACACGCTTCGGCTAACGGCCCCGCTTGTGCCCGGAGCGCTCAACGGCGATCTGACCGTCACTTTCGACCATCAGTTCATCACCGGAAACGGGCGCGCCACCCGACATGGCGGCAACAAAGTCGCTTCCCAGACTGGTCGAAGCCTTTCCCAAGACGTCTCCGCGATCGGCTAAAAATCAAATTCCCATAGACCTGTGCCTGCGACCCGCGGGTTCGTTCCTCCACGACTTTCGTACGCCTCGCGGCGCCCGAAACTCTTCAGGGGAGCGGAATGGCCGCTTTTGGTGTGGTATGAGCCGAAAGCGGACCCCATCTCATTCCCCTCTCCCAACGACGGAACCCTTGGGCGCGGGAGTAGTGGAACTTCGCTTATAGAATCCGGAAAACCTGGTCATTGTCCCGCACGGGCTGCCGTTGTCCATGACCGCGAGTTGCGAGCCGAATTTTACGACGCGCACGAGACAGCCGACATCGGCATCGCTAAATAAAATCGCGTCTGCAGACTGCTTGCCACTGCCGTCAAAACCGCCGAACCTCGGGTTATCGTGGGGGCCTGATTCAGCGTAACCCTCGCCGTATAGCTGCCCATTTTGAAACGAGATCGAGATTTCGTCGAAGCCATACGTCCATCTTCCCACGAACCAATTTGGGGAAATCTTAGATGGAGCGGGGTTTGGGCGGAGATCGCTTGTCGGAACCCATCCGGAACGACTGCCCTGACGCTCTAAGTTCGCTTCGATGCACGTGAAGCCCTCCACCGACTGGAAGGACGCCACGAGTGTGCCTGGCGCAAACGTAGTGCTCGTCAGGCAGCCTTGTTCGCTAGGACGACAGTCGGAGGGTATCGCACCAAGCAATGTGGGATGGCCGGAAACAAGCGCCAGCGTAAGCTCGCTCGGTTTGTCCCCGGAGATGCCATAGCAAAATGAAGCGGCTCGCGCATCCAACCCATCACCGAGCAGCGCCAAGACAAAAGCGAAAATCATGACCTTCAAAAGGTGCTCCTTCAACAATGACGCGCGGCTCCAATGAACTATCGTCCGTAACTACTCATTAGGCGATGATCTTGCAACGTACGTTGTTCCTCAACGCGCCCAACGTGTGACCGGGAGGTCCGCTTCCGGGACCAGAGACAGTCCCGTTGTATGGCCTACAAGGGTCGATTCCCGCCGTTAGCCAGTTGCAATAATCGCGTATCGGCCGGAGCTGATTGCGATCTCGTTGCAATGATTCTGGATCGAGTTGCAACAAGCGTGACCCGGCGCCGGAGGCCCAGTTGCAATGAGCGTGATTCCGTTATGCCGCTGATTGCGATCCCGGCCGCCGATGATTGCAGATCATCACAGTTATCCAGATCATCCGCTGCCGCCGCTTGACCGATATCGTGGTCCGTAAGCAGGGAAATCAGCAGCCCCTTTCTCGCGCCTTGCCGGACGACCCCGCGCTCGATCAACGTGCGCAGGGCCGCGATCGCTTCGCCGAAGACGATGGCATCGGCCCCAATTCACGCCGCGCAAGGCAGGTCAAGTTGAGCGGGACATCTCATGTCATTCATTTCGTTGATCCCGCCTATCAGGAGAACTCATTTTACACGGGCAGTCCAAAGAAACTTCAATGAAACAAGTAAAACTTTACGCGCGATTACTTCGAATAAATGGATACGGCGGCCCAGGGCCATCTTAGCAAGGCGACGCAAAACAGGACGGTCGCCGCAATGGCGCGGCAGCTCGTTGCCCAAGCGATTTCAGAGATGCAGGCCGGCGTCGCATTTAGTGAGCTCAAGGAGGAATAAGTGACGAGAAAAGACCTTTTCGCGACGGCTATTGTCGGCCTGATTACGGTGACGGCGGCTTACGCTGCGGATGCGCCGGCGGCCTCGACAGAAGCGCACCCATCGTCATACGGGGCCCACTCGAAGGCTTCAAAGGCAAAAGCTAAGGCACAGAAAAAGAAATCCAATGAAGCAGAAGCCCAGGCCCAGGCTCCGGCCGCCGATAAATAATTTCGATTCGACGAGACGTAGCAGTCTTGTCGTCGCAAGAAGTAATTCTCGGATGGGTTATTGCGCGCATGGAGCGGGGTGGACGAAGCACGGGGCTGGCCATCGGGCAGTGGGATATTTCGCGGTGAACCGGGTGCTCCTCAGCTCATGCTGACCCGCTTCAGATTTTTGCCGAAATCGCTCGATTGGCTGCTCGTCCTCGCTCTCGCTCTGATCGATATCGTGCTGCTGTGCATCGGTCCCATGCGCCTGGTGTGGCGGCCGGAAGTGCTTATCCTGCTGGCTGCTCTCGCTTTGGCCGGGCTCGGCTGGGGTTGTCGCCGCTACTATCGCCGCCTGCCGCATTTGGCCCATATGGCGCTTGCGGGCTGTTTCACTATTCTTTTCACCGACGTGGCCGCCTTGTTCAACTACCTGGCGGATGGGCTCGCCGCCTTGCCGCTATGGGATCACCGGTTCGATGCGCTCGACCGGGCCATGGGGCTGGATTGGCCGGGACTCTATGACTGGGTGACAGCGCGTCCAAGGCTCTACCACGCCAGCGGCCTGTTATACGGTGCGCTGAACGCCGAGTTTCTCATTCTGCTCATACTGCTGGAAGCTCTGGGCGAGCGCCGGAACGCGGCCGCGCTGCGCCTCGGCTTCTGCCTTTCGGCCACCGCTACGATCCTTCTCGGCGTGCTGATGCCGGCCGCAGGGCCCTTTGTCTTTTACGATCTGCCTGTGGCGAGCCGTACAGCCTATGTCGCGCAACTCGCGGCATTGCGAGACGGCACGCTGCGGCAGATCGATCTCTCCAACGCCCAGGGATTGATCTTTTTCCCCTCCTTCCACGCCGCGCTGGGCGTGCTATGCGCCCATGCTGCCCGGGCGGTGCGCGGTCTGTTCTGGCCGGCGCTGCTGTTCAACCTGCTTATCATCTGCACCGCCCCGATCATCGGGGGGCATTATTTTGTCGATATATTTGCCGGCCTGGTCTTGTCCGTCGCATTTATTTTATTAACCGGCGGTAAAAAGGTGTAATGCCGGAACAGTTTTTTCGGACCGTTGTTGTGCGGCTTGGTGCAGTGGGCCGCTGATAAATCTTTTGCCGCCTCCCTCGTCTTAGCCATCTCCGATTCCGTCTCTGGTCCCGGGATGGGAACAGAACCATCCCGCTATGGGAACAGTCGGTTCCCCGCCTGGGAACAGCCTGTTCCCCAACCGGGAAGGCTTTGTTCCCGGCCTGGGAAAAAACCCGCACCCAGGTTGGGAACAGATTGTTCCCATAGCGGGACAAGTTCCCTAACCGGGAACGGTCCGGACGGGACGGACGTCCATCCGTCCTGGGTCTGGCGCCTGATCATCTGCTCGAACCAAGGTTGGGGTTCGCCCGAAAGATCGTTTGATCGGAACGGCTTGTGACCTCTATGCCAACCTAGCACGATGCCTGTTCCACGTGAAACAAAACAAGAACAAAATTTGGGCCGGCGCAAAACTGTTCGGGCGGGCTCCGGAGGGCGCCCAAGTGTCCAGGGGGCGGCGATGCCGTGCAAGCCGGCCGGGCTACGGTTTCTGGGGCGTCGCCTTCGGCTCGGCCGCGACCGGCTTCTGGCTGAGCGCGTTCAGCGCGCGTTCCATCACGCCGGGCACCGGCGTCGCGGCGGTTGCCTTGGCGGGGGCGGCGTCCGGCACCTGGGTCGCGTCCGAGGAGGGCGCGCCATCCTCGTTCGGCACCCGGTCGTCGGGCTTCGGCGGCTCGGGCTTGTCGTTGGTGAGGGCTGCCGGGCTGTCGCCGGTGTTGAGGATCACCGGCAAGCCGTTCTTGCCGCCGCCGATCACGACGATCTTGGCATTGTTCGAGCGCGCCAGCGCCTCGGTCGCCTCGATGCCCTTCCAGGTCAAGAGCTCCGGCGTGATCGATTCGCTGACGACCTGCTGGAATTTCTTGATGCCCTCGGCCTCGATCGCGCGGCGGATGCTCTCCTTGGCCTCGCGCTGGATGCGATAGTCATATTCCAGCATCTTGTGGAACTGCTCGACCTTGCTCTCGATCGCTTCCTTGACGCGCAGCGGGATCTCGACATTGCGAATGAGCGTGGTTTCCACGGTGACGAAGCGACGGCCGGGCTGGTCCGGGTCGTAGACCGTCTCCAGCCCGCGTGAGACCTGGTCGTAGATGTCGCGCTGGATCTGCTGGCGCTTCTTGGAATAGAGGTCCTCGGGCGTGAAGTTCGAGATGACCGAGCGCATGGTCGAGGCGACCTCGGGCACGACCAGCTTCTTGATGTAGTCGGGCCCGACGAACTTGTGCAGAAAGCCTACATTGCGGTCGACCAGGCGGAAGCGCACCGACATCTCGACCTTCATGACCAGACCGTCGGCCGAGATCGCCTCGTAGGTGTCGGTCACCTCCTGCAGGCGCGTGTCGTAAGTGTACATCTGGTTGAAGGGCATGATGACATGCAGCCCTTCGCCATAGATCTCGCTGGTGACCGTGCCGCCCAAGAGGCGCTGCCACAGCACGCCGACGGAGCCGGGCGGCACCGTGACGAAGATGCGGTCGAACAGATAGACCGTGACCAAGAGGAAGATCAGCAGGCTGGTGCCGAGCATGAAGGAATGCTCGCGGCTCCAGCGGCGATAGGCCTCCCAATAGGATTTGACGCCGGACGGTTTGGCGCTGCTGGGGGCGGGAAGGGTCGGAACCGCTGACATTAGCCGGCCATCCTCATATCGAGGGTCGTGATCAGACCCTGGTCCATCTCGATCCGCACATCGGCCAGGTGGAAGAACGCATCGTCATGGGTGACGGCGATGATGGTCTTCGACTTGGATTTCAGGTCCGGCAGGATCTCGCTGTAGAAGCGCTTGCGCGATCCCGGGTCCTGCTCCGCCGCCCATTCGTCGAAAATCATGATGGGCTTTTCCTCCATCAGCATTTCGACCAACCCTAAGCGTTTGCGCTGGCCGGTCGACAGCGCCACCGTGTCGAAGCGGTTGTCGCGATAGCCGGTCTTGTGGGCCAGATCGACATATTCCAGCAGCCCGTGCAGCTTGGGCAGGTCGACCGCCTCCAGCCCATAGAGCCGGGTGAACAGGTGATGGTCGGCGAAGATCACGCCGAAATGCTCGCGATATTCCTGGTAGTTCGCGGCACTGATCGGCACGCCGTCCAAGAGGATCGTGCCGGTGTCGGGCTGATAGAGCCCCAGCAGCACCTTCAGCAGGGTCGACTTGCCCGAGCCGTTGCCGCCGACCAGTAGCACGATCTGGCCGCGCCGGATGGTGAGGTCGATCGGGCCGATCTGAAACGGCTTCAGGTCCGGCGTGGTCGAATGCAGGAAGGTGATGCCGCGCAGCTCCAGCGTATGCTCGAAGGTGAGCGGCCCGGACGACATGACCGCCTCGGTCGGCAGATTGCGGCGCCAGAAGCCTTCCGGATTGGCGCGCTTTTCGGCCGCCACGCCCAGCGCGTCGATCTTCTCTTCCAGCAGCATGACATTCTCGGCGGCGCTGTTGACATTGACCAGCACCTGGAACGCGCCGATCACCGTGCCGAGCGGGCCCATCAGGAAGATCATCGAGATCGAGGTCTTCAGGATCGCGTCGTTGAAGGTCGCGTCGACCTGGGGCGCCAGGAACACGACGACGCCCACCAACAACATGTAGGTCACCTGGGCGATGACCAACTGCTGCGACAACAGCCGCTGCAGCCGCTGCTTGCGCTGGGTCAGCGCCGCCGACATGCCGCTCATCATGGCGAACACGCCGCGGCGCTTCTGCTGGTTGATCTTGGTCTCGCGGAAGCCTTCGAGTGCGTCCTCGACCACTTCGTTCAGCCGGGTCTCGGCCGCATAGATCTCCTTCGAATCCGTGCGGGTGCGCCGGAAGATCTCGAGCTGGGTCGAGGCCGCCAGCATCGAGCCGAAGAAGATGAACATGAAGGCGGTGCGCGACAGCGAGCCGATGAACAGGAAGGTGAACGCGATCAGCGTCGCCGACTGCACCGCGTTGAAGAGCGTGATGACCGCGCGCGTCACCGCCGGCAGTTCCGAATTGAGGCCGTTCAGCACCTCGGCCCGCGAGATGGATTCGATGTCGCGCAGCTCCGCGCGCTGCAGCTTCTCGATGATGCGGGTGCGCAGCCGATGGGCGATTTCCTCGACCTCGAACGCGACCTTTTCCAAGACGATGCTGTGGATGGTCTTATAGGCGAACACGAAGAAGGCGAAGAACAGCAGGTACTTGAGGTGCGCGTCGCGGTCGTCGGTCACGTTCAGCGAATTGATGATCGTGCCCAGCACCGCCGATTTGCACGCACCCGACAGCGCCGAGCCCAGCGCGATGCGCGAGACCGGGATCTTCGACTCCTTGGCGATCAGCTGGATCCAGAACATCGCCGGCTCAGTCGAACAGGAAACGGGCGATGCGGTTGGCCAGCGCATTGCTGGCGTCGACCTCCGTCTCCGATTCCTTCTTGGCCTGGCCCAGCGCGCGCTTGCGGTCTTCCATGATGCGCACCAGGGCCGCGATGATCTCGCGGCGCTTGCCGATGATCGGCGCGATCTCGGCCTTGGTGATCTCCAGCAGTTGCAGCTCGGTCAGCGCCGAGACCGTGGCCGTGCGGGGGTCGCCGGCGAGCAGCGCCATCTCGCCGAAGAAATCGCCGGGGCCGAGGCGCGCGACCTCGACCGGGTCCTTGTCGCCGAAGCGGATCGTCACCGACATCACGCCCTCGCGGATCACGAACAGGCTGTCGCCGGCATCGCCCTGGGTCACGACGTCGGTCCCGACCGGCACCACGCGCGGATGGGCGCTGGCGGCGAGCTGGGCGATCTCGGGCGCGGAGAAGGCGGCGAACACCGGCACGCGGGCCAACAGCGCCTTGGGCTCGAACCAGCTGGCGACGGCGGCGGCGTCCTGGGTTGCCAGCGGATCGGCGCGGCCCTCGATCGCCGGGCGGATCTTGGCATGGTGCAGGATGGCGCGGATCTTCAGCCAGACCTGCTCGCGGATCTCCTCGCGATCATCGAACGACTTCACCGCGAAATAGACGCGATAGCGCGCCGCCCAATCGTCGAGGCCCAGGAACCGCACCTCGGTATCCGACGTGTAGGAATTGTCCTTCTGGCGCACCATCATCAGCGCGTTGTTCAGCGTGCGGCTGACCTTGGCCGGCTCGACGCCGGGATCGACCTGGACCTCGATCCATTCGCGCGTGGCCCCGTCGCCGATCTGCGGCCGGTCGATGACCGACTCGGCGATCGCGTTGTTCGGGATGCTGAACATGTGGTTTTCCGACGTGCGCAGCTTGGTGGCACGCCAGCCGATATCGACGACCCAACCTTCCCCATGGCCGGCGACCTTGACCCAGTCGCCGACGGTGAAGGCGCGTTCGAAATTGAGCGCGATGCCGGCGAAGATGCTGGCGATGCTGCCGTGGATGGCGAAGCCCACGATCAGCACGGCGATGCCCATCGCCGCCAGCAGATAGGTCACCGGCTGATGGAAGATGAAGGCCATGATGCCCAGGATCGTGATCAGATAGATCACGGCCGCCATGCTGCCGCGCACGACCTGCGGCACGGTGCGGCGGAACAGCACCTCGACCTCGGACCAGACGAACCGCTCCAGGAACTCGGTCAACAGGAACGCCGGCATCAGCCAGAACAGCACGTCGATCAACCGCTCGACATAGTCCAGGTTCGAGCGATCCCAATCGGCCAGCCAATGATCGATCAGGCCGATTTCCAGCACGTAGAGCAGGCCCAGGCCGGCGGCGCCGTAAGCGATCAGGCTCACCTTGCGCAGCAGCCGATGGGTGACGAAGCGATCGACGATCAGGAGCCCGACAAACAGGATGCCCAGCAGCGTCGAGGGCCAGACCGGAGACGCCAGGTCCCAGGCCCGGCGCAGCTTGGCGCCGGCGGGATCGACGTCCATGGCGAGCGTCATCGCCGAATAGGGGAAGCGCTCGGCATTGGGGTCGAGGAATTCCGGCTCGCCGCGCGGCTCGGTCTCGCGCATCTCGGGGTACGCCCAGGCGCGCTCGATCGACCAGCCGGCGCTGTTCGGCAGGAAATTCAGCCGCTTCAGATAGGCCAGCAGCTGGTCCGACGAGGGTGGCAGCCCGACCGGATCCAGCACATAGATCAGCCGTTCCGAGGTCAGCTCGCGATTGCGGAACGCGATCGCGGCCACGTGATGGCCGAACGGCGGCAGGTCCTTGAGCGTATCCAGCTGGAAGTCGCCCTTGACGTGGTAGAGCCGGTAATTGACCCCCGCCAGCGCGTAGGACTTGATCGGCTCGCCCATCTCGATCGGGCCGATGGCGCCGGGGAAGACGAGGTCGGCCACGGCCAGATCGTCTTGATAGCGGAACCACAGATCGAACTCGGCATGGAAGCGGTTATGCGCCGCATCGATCGTCCAATCGCCGTTCGGGCGCAAGCCGGTATAGACGATGGTGGTGCGGTACATGAACTGGTCTTCGAAGTTCACGATCTCGCCATGCTCGATCTTGCGATCCAGATCGCGCACCATCTTAGGGTTGTTGACCTGACGCAATTGGGCGAGCGACGAGATGATGCGATTCTGGAACGAACCCATCGCGATCGGCTTCTTCGGATCGCCCTTGGCATCGAAGAAAATCGGCCCGGTCAAACCCGGGTAAGCATGCTCCGGCGCGTCCAGTTTCGACAGGAAATCGCGCACCGAGGCGCGGTCGCGGCGCACGCCGTCGGCACCGCCGACAAGGTTCAGCTGCTTGACGCCTTCCAGCACCACGGCGGCGGCATCATAGGCGAATGCCGCCTCCCAAACCGGGGCTTCCTGGTAGGTGCGATCGAACTGTTCCTTGAACGCGAGCGTCTTCGGTTCGGCGATTTCGTAGATGAGCGGCATCGCGACCAGCACGCCGCTGGTATAGAAGCCCGGAACCTGCTTTTCGCGCGGCTGATCGGCGAGCGTACCGGCGAAACTGTTGTGTCCGATCAGGTTCGTGCCGATGACCTGGTTGGCGAGCCCGCGGTCGCGCAACGCGACCAGCAATTCGCCCGCGATCTTGTCTTTGACCAGCAGAAAAACCACCGCGTTCGGCGCTTGGTTCTGCAGGTAATCGGCGATCTCGTTATAGACCGCGGCATGGTCGGCGTGATTGGCATGTTCGACCAACGGAATTGACCAGCGGCGGCGAATATTGACGTCGACATCGACCGCGGATTTGCCGAGCGCGTCACCCAACGCGGTGCCGTACGCATCGTCCGACGTAATCGTGATCGCTTCATGCTGATTGAGGATGAAACGCACATAGCGCGCGAGGAAACGCGCCTGGAAACCGTCGTTGAAAATCGTGCGGAAGAACCATTTGCTCTTGCCCGACAACGCATCGCTGGTTGCCGACGGCGAGATCACCGGAATCTCAAAACGCTCGTAAATAGGCACACTTGCAAGCGCCGTCGCATTGTCGGTATGGCCGATGACGGCGAGCGTATCGCCCTTCTGACCGATGGTATAGGCGATGTCCTGCGCGGTTTCCGGACTGCCGCGATCGTCCTTGACGTCAAGCTCGACTTTTCGGTTGTTGATGCCGCCAGCGCGGTTCACTTCGTCGACCAGAAGCTTCACGCCATCGAGTTCGGCGCGACCGATTTCGGCGTCGGTTCCGGACAAGCTGCCGACGAACGCCAGACGAATGATCGGGCCGTCGTGATCGGTCGGCCAAAGCGCAAAAACCAGCCCCGCAAAGGCGGTCAGAACGACCGCGATCGCGACGATGCCACGCGCGCGCAAACGCCGGCGCGGGGCTTCGGCTTGAATGTCCTCGGCGGGCGCTTCTAGGGCTTCGATCGGGGGTAATTCTGGCGCATCCGCCTTCGACGTGTCGGGCGCTGACAGCGCAGCGCGCGCACGTTCGATCCAACTCATCGCCACCCGGTACTCCATCGAATATTCTGCGCGCGCACGTCTCGTCTCTCGACCGTCTAACGGATCATATTGCCGCCGTCGAAGGGTGAGACCAATGCCACTCTATCGACATTTTCGCACTCAAAGCAGCTCTTCCTTTACGGAGGATCAATGAAGTGGCGGCAGGGTGGTTTTTGTGACAGGTTTCGCGCAAAGCAAGCACATGGAAGAGGTTCAAAATGAGCGCAGTTGATGCAGCGGCCCTGCAGGGCACGCCCGACGTCGGCCTCGGCCGGATCAACAAGAGCCGAATCGACGAAGCCAATTCGATCGTCACGAAATATTCGGCTTTCGCCTTCGGCGGCGGCGTCATTCCGTTTCCGCTGATGGACGTCGTCGCGGTCAGCGGGATTCAACTTAAAATGTTGGGCGATCTCGCCAAGACCTACGAGATCGAGTTCCTGGAGAACTGGGGCAAGTCGGCGATTTCGGCGGTGATCGGCGGCGCCGGCCCGCATGCGCTGGCTGTGGGCGTCGTGGGCTCGCTGATCAAGGCGATTCCGGTATTCGGCTCGACCATCGGCTTCGCGACCATGCCGATGCTGTCGGCCGCCGCGACCTATGCGGTCGGCAAGGTGTTCATCCAGCATTTCGAATCCGGCGGCACCTTCATCGATTTCGACGTGGCGTCGGCCCGCGTGCTGTTCCGCGAGCAGTTCGCCATCGCCAAGAAGATGTTCGCGAAGCGCCCGCCGGCCCTGGACAGCGTCGCGAACGGTTTCGTCAAGGCGCCGATGCAGTCGGTCGCCAAGGCGCGCGCCTATCTCGACAAGCGCGTGAAGGCGAAGCAGGCGAAGGCCCCGGAAGCCCCCGTGGTCGAAGCCGCGGCACCAGTCGAGGCGCCGGCTCCGGTCAAGAAGCCGCGGGCGAAGCGCGCCAAGGCCGCCGTGCCGGCGACGCGCAAGTTCGATCCGGCCGCCGTGGTCGAGGGCGAGGCGCCGGTCAAGACGCGCCGTCGGCGCGTGGCCAAGCCGGCCGCGTCCAGCATCTGATCGGCCCCGTGATGCTGAACCGCCGGGCCGTGCTCGGCGGAGGTGCAGCACTGGCCGGGACCGGCCTCATCGGCGGCATCGCCCGGGCGAGCTCGCTGCTCGATCCGGTGCCGATCGCGACGCCGGTGCCGAACCGCTACACGCTGGCGACCGACGACACCGGCGGCACCTTCTATGCCGTCGGCACCGGTCTCAGCACGCTGGTCAAGATGCGTGTGCCGGCCGAGGCCGCGGTCGATCTGTCGGCGCGCTCGACCTCCGGTTCCAACGAAAACCTGCGCCTGATGCTGGCCGGCGCGGCGCAGTTCGGCATCCTGCAGGCGCTCTACGGCCATTGGGCGCAGACCGGCACCGGCACCTTCAAAGGGCACCCGACCGGCAAGCGCATCCGTGCCGTGGCAGCGCTCTGGCCCGACGTCGAACATTTCATCCTGACCCGCGCGCTGGCGCCGACCGGCACGGTCGAGGATGTGCGCAATCTGCAGTCCGCGCATTTTTCCATCGGCAGCGCCGGCTCGGGCGTCGCCGGCAGCACGACCTATATCCTGGACCGGCTGGGCGGCATGACCGGCCCCAAGGGCACGCTGATCGAGCTGTCGACGATCGAGGCGACCTCGGCGCTGTTGATGGGGCGGCTCGCCGGCATGAGCCTGCCCGGCGGCGTGCCGATCACCACGGTCAACGCCGTCATCTCCCACGACCCGCAGGGCCTGCGCATCCTCGAATTCACCGACCGCCAACTGCGCATCATCAACGACGGGCTCGACCTGTGGCGCCGCTATGTCGTGCCGCCCGGCACCTACACCGGCCAGGAATGGGAAGTGCAGTCGATCGCCCAGCCGACCTTCCTCGCGGTCGACGAGCGCGTGCCGGACAAGGACGTCTATACGATCGTCCGCGCGATGTTCGAGAACCTGGAGATCCTGCGCTTCGCCCACCGCGCCGCCGATGCGATCACGCTTGCCGATGCGCTGACCGGCCTGCCGATGCCGCTGCACCCGGGGGCCGCCCGGTTCTTCGCGGAAAAAGGCATGGAGATCCCGGCGGGGCTGGCTCCCTAGTTTTCTCCGGCGGCAGCGATGCAATCGATCTCGATATCGAACGGCCCGGGCCAGGCCGGCACATTGATGAAGATGCGCGCCGGCGGGTCGACCGGGAAATAGCGGGCATAGATCTCGTTGATCACCGCGAATTTCTCGACGCTGGTGCAGTAGACGTTGCACTTCAGCACATTGGCGAGGCTGGTGCCGGCGGCCTCCAGGCACAGACCGAGCTGGTCCAATACCAGCTCGGTCTGGCGTTCGATCGTGGCCGGCAGCACGTCGCCGGTGACCGGATCGAACGGCGGCAGGCCCGCGACATAGACCGTGTCGCCGTGCCGGACGACCGGCGAGATCGGCGCCCGCCAGCGGTCGAGATAAGTCGAGATCGGTTCGACCCGGAAGGTCTTGCGGTGAGGGCTCATCGGGGAATTCCTTTGGTTGAACGCCCCTTTAGATCGGCCTCACGGCGGCGGTTGTCGAACCCGAACGCTTCGTCCGCCGCCGAACCGTCTCCCTAGAACTTCGCCCGGCTGTCGAACCTCGCGACGCGGGACAGCAGATAGTCGATCTCGGTCTTGGCTTTCGCGGTCAGACCTGGACCCGGCTTGCGCTGGGCGTCGGACGCGATGGCGCCGCGCTTCTGCAGCACGTATTTGCGCACGGCCAGGCCCACGCCCTGCTGCTGCTCGTAACGCAGCAGCGGCAGATGGGCGTCGAACAGGTCATGGGCGGCATCGCGCTTGCCATCCTGCTGCAGGCGCACGACATCGACCAGCATGTCGGGGAAGGCATAGCCGGTCATGGCGCCATCGGCGCCGCGTTCCATCTCGAAATCCAGGAACAACCCGCCGTTGCCGGTGAGGATCGAGATCGGCTTCATCGAGCCGTCCTTCTGGAAACCGCGCAGCGTCGAGATCTTTTCCAGGCCCGGCCAGTCCTCATGCTTCAGCATGACGCAGGAGGCATGGTCCTGCACGATCTGGCGGATGACCTTGGGAGTCATGACCACGGTTAGCGTCAGCGGATAGTCCTGGATCACGAACGGAATGTCGGTGCCGATCGCCTCGACCGCCTGGGCGTAATAGGTCGTGATCTGGTCGTCGGTGCGGAGCGACGGCGGCGGCGCAATCATCACGCCGGCCGCCCCCAGGTCCATGGCGCCGCGGGCGAGCGAGCGCATCGCGGCGAAGCCCGGAGCCGACACGCCGACGATGACCGGCACCTTGGTGCGGTTCACCACCTGTCTGGTGATGCCCAGCGCCTCTTCCATGTCGAGCTTCGGCGCCTCGCCCATGATGCCGAGGATGGTCAAGCCGGTGGCGCCGCACTCGATATAGAAATCGGTCATGCGGTCGACCGACGCGGTATCGACCCGCCCGTCCGGGTGGAACGGCGTCACGGCAATGGGATAGACGCCCTGGGCGGTCTCGTCGAGGCGCATGGGAATTCTCCTGATCAGTTCGTTCGTTCGGGCCGCTCCGGCGGCGTGATGCGGGCGAGATAGTCGGTCTTGCTGAATTGCATATGTTCGACGCAAAGCTGGGCCAATGCCCAGCTGTCACGACCGCGCAGCAGGTCGATCATCATGTCATGCTGCTGACGCGAGATCTTGAGCCCGGCCGGATCCGCCAGGTTCTTGGCGCGCATCGGCAGGGTCAACCCCATGTAATCCTGCAGGGCCCGGACCAGATAGGGGTTCCGGCAGGCTCCGAACAGCGCGATGTGAAAGGCGTCGTTGGTTTCGTGGATGCCGCGCAGATCGCCCTCTTCGGCATGGCGGCAATAGCGCGCCTGGTGGACGCTCAGGCGCTCGATCAGCTCCGCCGAGGCCGGCAGCGGGATCATCAGCGCCGCCTGGCGGGTCAACAGCTCGCGCACTTCATAGATCTGCCGCACTTCTTCGGCGGAATAGGAGCTGACGGTGGCGCCGATGTTCTTTTCGCGCCGGACCACGCCGGTCCGCTCCAGATGCACCAGGGCCTGGCGGATGAAATGCCGGGTGGCGCCATAGCGCGCCATCAGCGCGTCCTCGACCAGCCGGGAACCAGGCGCCAGCCGACCGAAGATGATGTCTTCCTCGAGCCGCTTCAGGATCTCGTCCTGCTCGTCCCGGCGGGCCTGCATCGACCCATCCTCCGAGGGGCGCCCGTTCATTGCTGCGTCCATGCGGATAGACGACAGCAATCCGGGGGCGCGTGCAAGGCTTCGGATCCTGCGGTCACGGCTGCGCGCCCGGAATGGCGCGGCCGGTCTCGGCGTCGAACAGATAGGCGGCGCGGGCGGCGAAGCTAAGGTCGACCATCTCGCCCGGCGTCACGCGGATGTCGCGCGGCAGGCGCGCGGTGCAGTCGATGCCGCCCTCGGTCTCGATCGCGAGCAGGGTCTCCGCTCCCAGCGGCTCGACCGCGAACGCCCGGCCGCGCAGGCGACCCTGAATGGGATCGCCGCAGAGCGCAGGGTCCAGATGCAGGTCTTCGGCCCGTACGCCCAGGATGACCGGTCGGCCGGCCACGGGCACCAGCGCCGAGGGCGCCCAGCGGACGAGCGGCGTCTGGATGGTCTGGCTGTCGATGCGATGGAGACCGTCGTCCGACATCAATGGTTGGGTGAACAGGTTCATCGGCGGCGAGCCCAGGAAACGGGCGACGAAAGTATCGGCCGGCTGCCAATAGACCTCCAGCGGGGCACCGATCTGGGCGACGCGGCCGTTGTTCATGACGCAGATGCGCGTACCCATGGTCATGGCCTCGACCTGATCATGGGTCACATAGATCATGGTGGACCCCAGCCGGCGGTGCTGCTTGATCAGCTCGTTGCGCGTATTGACCCGAAGCGAGGCGTCGAGGTTCGACAGCGGCTCGTCGAACAGGAACACCATCGGTTCGCGCACCATCGCCCGGCCCAGCGCCACGCGCTGCCGCTGGCCGCCCGAGAGGGCCGCGGGCTTGCGCTCCAGCAGTGTCGCCAGGCCCAGGATCCGGGCGGCCTCGCCCACGCGCCGATCGATCTCGGCCCGATCGATCTTGCGGCGGCGCAGGCCGAATGCCAGGTTTTCGGCCACACTCATGTGCGGATAGAGCGCGTAGGACTGAAACACCATGGCAATGTCCCGGTCCTTGGCCGGCACGTCGTTCACGATCCGGCCGTCGATCGAGAGATTGCCGGAACTGATGGTTTCCAGCCCGGCGATCATGCGCAGCGTCGTCGACTTGCCGCAGCCGGACGGGCCCAGCAGCACCATGAACTCGCCGTCGGCCACGGTCAGATCGACCTGATCCACCACCGTGAGCGCGCCATAGCGTTTGCTGAGCTGATCGAGCCGTACCACTGCCATCCGCGTTTCCTGCCTACTTGATCGCGCCGGCCGTCATGCCGCGGATGAGTTTTTCCGAGAAGAAGACATAGACGAGGATCACCGGCACGACCGAGATCATCACCCCGGTCGCGATCATGCCGATGTCCTGGAAATGGTCACCCATGAAGGCGCGGATGCCGATCGGCAGCGTGCGCTTTTCCGGGTCCGTGATCAGCACGACCGCGAACAGGAACTCGTTCCACAGCTGGATGAAGTTCAAGATCAGCGTGGTCGCGATCGCGGGCATGCCGATCGGCAGCACGATGCGGATGAAGATCTCGATATCGCCGTAGCCGTCCATCTTGGCGGCATCGAACAGATCCTGGGGGATGCGGGCGAAGAAGCCCTCCAGCAGATAGATCGTCAGCGGCAGCTGCAGCGAGATATAGACGAGCATCAGCCCGAACAGGCTGTTGTAGAGGCCGTAGTCGACCAGGATCTGATAGAGCGAGATCAGCGTGATCTGCGGCGGGAAGATGATCGAAGAAAACAGGATGCCGTAGATCACCCGGTTGCCGGGAAAGCGGTAGCGCGCCAGCGCATGGGCGGCGGCGGCCCCGACCAGGGTCACGACCGCGACGGCACCGACGGTGACACAGGTCGAATTCCAGAAATATGTCGCGAAATCCGAATCGACCCAGGCGATGCGGAACTGTTCCCAATGGAACGGGTGCGGCCAGGCGTAATGGTCGAAGCTGATCTCGGTCGTGGTCCTGACCGACATGGTCGCGAGCCACAGGAAGGGTGCCACCGTGTAGATCGTATAGATGCCGATGACGAGGGCGAGCGCGCCTCGGCCGAATCCCCGCGGCATGGCGATAGCGGCCATCTCAATACTCCAGCCGCTCGGTCGAGCGTAGCAGGCGGTTGAGGATGACGACCGCGGCACAGACGACGCAGAACCAGACCGTCGCGATCGCGGAGGGATAGCCTAGATCGAAGCTGTTCCAGTTGAAGGCGCGCTTGTAGACATAGGTCGAGACGGTCTCGGTCGCCCACAGCGGGCCGCCGCCGGTCATGATCCAGACCAGGTCGAAGATCTTCATCTTGCCGATGAAGGCCAGGATATAGAGGTTGAGCAGGGTCGGGCGCAGCATCGGCACGATGATGTAGCGCAGCTTGGCGCCCCAGCCGCAATTGTCGAGCTCGGCCGCTTCCAGCACCTCGCCGGGCAGAGAATGGATGGCGGCCAGGCACACCACCATGTTGAACCCGGCCCATTTCCAGGCATGGGTCACGATCAGTGCTGCCAGCGCCAGGTTGGGCGAGCCCAGCCAGGACGAGGCGAGCCACCCCAGGCCGACCGAGCGCAGCGCCAGATTTACGATGCCCCAGTCGTAATTGTAGATCCACATCCACAGGATCGCGACCACGACATAGGACAGGAGCACCGGCGTGAACCAGGCGACGCGCAGGAAGCGCGCGAACGGCACGCCGGCGTAGAGTGCCACGGCCAGCAGCAGCCCGGTCCCGACGTCGAGGATCGGCGCCACGAACGACCAGATCGCGGTATTGCGGACCGCGATCCAGAAGGTCTCGTCGCCGGCCAAGTCGCGATAGTTGGCGAGGCCGACGAAGCTGACGTCCGAGCCGTCGATGGTGAAGAAGCTGTCCCAGATCGTGCGGAACGCCGGATAGGCCGTCATCGCGCCATAGACGATCAGTGCCGGCGCCACAAAGATCATCAGCACGACCCAGGTGGTCCGGCGCGGGTCTGCCAGCGAGCGGGTGGACGGCGCGCCGGTCTCGCGCGCCGCCGCCGTTTCATTCACGCCGGTGGTCATGCCGTCCCGTCAGCTCTTCAGGCAGGCGGCGTCCATCTTGTCCGCCGCCTCCGGTACGCTCAGCAGCCCGGCCGGAAAGGCATTGTTCATGACCTGGGCATAGGTCTCGGCGCATTTGCCGCGATAGTACAGCAGGGGGGTGCCGAAGAAGAATTTCGAGCCCTTGTCCCGCTCGTTCAGTTCGGTGAAATAGGCGGCGTGGCTGCTTTTGATTTTGCTGCTATCGGATTTGACGCCGGTCTGCAGCGAGACCTGTTCCATCCATTTCGTGCCGTTCTCGACAGTCGCCATCGATTTCAGCAGCGCGCCGGCGCACTCCTTGTTCTTGCTCTTGGAAAAGATGACGAAGCTGCCGCCGATTGCGAGCGTCTTGCATTCGGGACATTGACCGCGGTCCATCGCCGGGAACTGCATAATGCCGAGCGGGAAATTCGCCGGCATGCCGCCGGCCTCGGGTGCCGCAAAGGCGCGGCCGGTGAACCAGCTCGGATCCGGGAAAGTGAGCGCGCCGGGCGTGCTGTAGAAATAGAAATGGGATTCGCCGAGCTTCAGCGTCGAAAAGCTTTTCGGGTAGGCGCCGGCATCGATCAGCCCCTTGTCCCAATTCATGACCTCGACCACGCGCGGGTCCTTGAACGACAGTTGGCCGTTCAGCAGCTTGGCGTAATCGTCCGATCCCAGCTTGCGCAGCAGGGCCTCGAACAGCACCAGGCCGCCGGGGAAGGGTCGGTCGCCCACGCCTTCCGCGATCGGCGTGATGCCGGCGGCGACGCCCTTCTTGACCATGTCGGCGAATCCGGCCTGGGTCATCTGGAACGAGGCCGGCACCTCGGCGCCGATCTTCTTCACCAAATCCTTGTTGTAATAGAGCTCGACCGTATAGGCCTCGACCGGCAGGCCGTAGAGCTTGCCTTTCATGGTCCAGGCCGGCTTCGCCCAATCCTCGACGCCGGCCATGTCGATGTAGCTGTCGAGCGGTTCCAGAAAGCCGCCGGTCATGAATTCCGGCTCGTCCGGTTCCATGTAGAAGATGTCGGGCGCTTGGCCGGTCCGGACCGCCGATTTGGCCTGGGTGTAGATATCGGCCTTGGGGATGAAGTTGAGCTTGACCGTGCATTGGTTCTGCGCGGCCTCGAAATCATGGACGCGCGCCGCGACCCAGTCCTTCTTGGCCGGCTCGTCGGGCCAGTTGCTCCACATCGTGATCTGCGTCGCCGCATGCGCCGGACCGGCGATGCCGGCTACCGCCGCGATCAACACGGCCAACCGGCCGAAACCTTGCAGCCTCATGCCATCCTCCCCGATTTATTGTTGGGACGATCACCGCATGACGCTTGCAGATTGTCAATAATCTATCAGGTCTATGCGGCTATATGGCCGGATTCTACCGGTATAATTGACAATATATCGTCCAAACCTATGGTAGGCTGGCACCGGTGGACGTGAGGGAGGCCAAGGATGGCAAAGGGACTGCGCAAGGGTTTGACGAGCTACGGCGATGCGGGTTTTTCGCTGTTCCTGCGCAAGGCGTTCATCAAGGCCATGGGTTATTCCGACGACGCGCTGGAGCGGCCGATCGTCGGCATCACCAATACCTACAGCGACTACAACCCGTGCCACGGCAACGTGCCGGTGCTGATCGAGGCGGTGAAGCGAGGCGTCATGCTGGCCGGCGGCATGCCGATGGTGTTCCCGACCATCTCGATCCACGAAAGCTTCGCGCATCCGACCTCGATGTATCTGCGCAATCTGATGGCGATGGATACGGAGGAGATGCTGCGCGCCCAACCGATGGACGCGATCGTGGTCATCGGCGGCTGCGACAAAACGCTGCCGGCCCAGATCATGGGCGCGGTCAGCGTCGATCTGCCGACGGTGGTGGTGCCGGTCGGCCCGATGGTGGTCGGCCATCACAAGGGCGAGGTGCTGGGCGCCTGCACCGACTGCCGGCGCCTGTGGAGCGCGCACCGCGCCGGCGAGATCGACGCGGCCGAGATCGAGGTCGTGAACGAGCGGCTGGCCCCGTCGGTCGGCACCTGCATGGTCATGGGCACGGCCAGCACCATGGCCTGCGTGTCGGAGGCCTTGGGCCTGTCGCTGCCGATGAGCGCCACCATCCCGGCCCCCCATGCCGAGCGTGTGCGCCTGGCCGAGGCCAGCGGCAAGCGCGCCGCCGAGATGGCCATATCCGGCAGCCCGCGGCCGAGCGAGATCCTGACCCCGGCCGCCTTCCGCAATGCCGCGATCGTCATGCAGGCCATCGGCGGCTCGACCAACGGGCTCATCCACCTGACCGCCATCGCCAACCGCACCGAACATGGGCTCGACCTGGCCGAGTTCGACCAGATCGGCCGCGACGTGCCGGTGCTGGTCGATCTGAAGCCGTCGGGCGAGCATTACATGGAGCATTTCCATCATGCCGGCGGCTTGCCGCGCCTGCTGATGCAACTGGGCGATCTGCTCGATCTCGATGCCATGACCATCAGCGGCGCGACCCTGCGCGAGATCGCAGCCAAGGCGGAGATCGTGCCGGACCAGGACGTGATCCGCTCGACCGAAAATCCGATCAAGCCCGAGGGCTCGATGGCCGTGCTGTACGGCAATCTGGCGCCGCGTGGTGCGCTCATCAAGCACGCGGCGGCCTCGCCGCGGTTGCTGCAACATACGGGCCGCGCCGTGGTGTTCGAATCGGTCGAGGATATGGCGGCACGCATCGATGTGCCGGATCTGGATGTCGGTCCCGACGACGTGCTGGTGCTGCGCAACACCGGGCCGCGCGGTGCCCCCGGCATGCCGGAAGCGGGCTATCTGCCGATCCCGAAGAAGCTCGGCCGTCAGGGCGTCAAGGACATGGTGCGGATTTCCGACGCGCGCATGAGCGGCACGGCGTTCGGCACCATCGTGCTGCATATCACGCCGGAATCCGCGGTCGGCGGCCCGCTGGCGCTGATCCAGAATGGCGACATGATCAAGCTCGACACCGTTGGTCGGCGGATAGATCTGCTCGTCGACGACGCTGAAATGGCGCGTCGCCAGGCGGCCCTGCCGGCGCCGGTTCCGCCGGAATGGACCCGGCGCGGCTATGCCCGTCTGTTCTACAAAAGCATCCTGCAGGCGGACGAGGGCTGCGACTTCGACTTCATGGTCGGTACGGACACGCTTTGAGCGCGGTGGCCGTCGAGACGTCGCAGGCCGGTCGCCTGCTGGTTCCGTTCAGCTTCGCCGCCTTCCTGGGCTTCCTCGCCGTCGGCATCCCGCTGCCGGTGCTGCCGACCTATGTCAGCCAGCAACTGGGGTTCGGTCCGATCCTGGTCGGTGGCATCGTCGGCTTGCAGTCGCTGGCGACCCTGCTGACCCGCCAGGTCGCCGGCCGGCAGTGCGACGCGCGCGGGCCGAAGCGCACCAGCCTGCTGGGCTATCTCTGTGCGTCGGTCGCAGGCCTCTGCTACCTGATCTCCTGGGTGCTGGTCGGCCAGCCGCTGCTGGCGCTGGCGATCCTGGTCGTCGGCCGCTTGCTGATGGGGCTGGGCGAGAGCCTGTTCATCACCGCGCTTGTGGCTTGGAGCATCGGCCGCGTCGGTCACGCCCATGCCGGCCGTGCCATGGCCTGGTCCGGCATCGCCATGTATGGGGCACTGGCGATCGGCGCGCCCCTGGGCACGCTCATCCAGCCGTGGGGCGGTTTTGCGGCTGTGGCGGCCGCGACCATCCTGCTGCCGGCCGTCGGCGCCTTGTTCATCGCGGGCTGGCCGGATGCCGCGATCGAGGCCAGCGAGCGGACCTCGTTCATCCGGATCCTCGGCCTGATCTGGGCGCCCGGCCTGGCCATGGCGTTCGCGTCTTCGGGCGTCGGCACGATCGCGGCGTTCCTGACGCTGCGCTACCAGTCCCAGGACTGGTCCGGCGCCGGCTTTGCGCTGACCGGGTTCGGCGCGGCTTATATCGGCATGCGCCTGCTGTTCGGCGGTTTGCCCGACCGGATCGGCGGCTACCGGGTGGCCGTGATCTCGCTCGTGGTCGAGGCGGTGGGACAGCTCGCGATCTGGCATGCCGCCTCGCCGTTCGAAGCGCTGGCGGGTGCCACGTTGACGGGTCTCGGCTATTCGCTGGTGTTCCCCTCGCTCGGCATCGAGGCGATCCGCCGCGTCGGCGCCGCCAACCGTGGCATGGTGCTGGGTGCCTACATGGCTTGCTTCGACCTGGGCTTGGCACTGGCCGGACCGGCCGCCGGCGTCATCGCGCACACTTTCGATCTGCCGGCCACCTTCATCGGCGCCTCGGTTGCCGCATTGGTGGCGATCGCGCTGACCCTGACGTCGTATGTCCAGAGCCGGGCTAACGCCTAACCCTGCGCGCCGTCGATCGTCAGGATCGTGCCCGTGGTGTAGCCCGAGCGGCTGGACGCCAGGAACGCCACCGCATTGGCGATCTCTTCCGGATGGGCCGGGCGGCCGAAGGCCATGGGCTTGTAGAATTCCTGCCAGCGGTTCTCGTCGCCGAACTCGCGGGCGGCGCGGGCGCGCAGCAGCATCTCGATGCGGTCGGTCGCGACGGGGCCCGGGCTGATGCCGACGATGCGCATGCCGTCCGCCTTGGCCGTTCTTGCCAGGGATTTGGTGAAGGCGACCAGGCCGGCATTGCCGACGACGCCCGCGATATAATTCGGATCGAGCGTTTCGGACGCGGCGCCGATGATGTTGATCACGGTGCCCTGGCGTTCCTTCAGGTTCGCATAGAGCGCGCGGGTCAGGCTGATGAAGCCGAAGATCTTCAGGTCCCAGGCCGCGCGCCATTTATCGTTGTCGACGGCCAGCAGGTTGCCGGGTGGGATAGCGCCGGCATTGTTGACCAGCACGTCGAGCGGGCCGGCCTCGCCCGCGACCCGTTCGACCTCGGCCTGGCTCGAGAGATCGGCCGCGATGATCTGGACCGAGACCTGGCGGCGGGCGCGCACCGCATCGGCCGCGGCGGCGAGGTTGGCCGGGTCGCGCGCGACCAGCACCAGATCGCAGCCTTCCTCGGCCAGCAGCAGGGCCGAGGCCTTGCCGATGCCCTTGGACGCCCCCGTGATCAGCACGCGCTTGCCGGATAGGTTCAGATCCATGGTTTTCTCGCCCTATTGTGCCCGCTGCTGCTGCCAGCGCAGCAGATAGACCTGCAGCCGCCAGATCAGTGCCGACAGGATGACGCCGACGATCATCAGGATGATGACCGCGACCATCATGCCGGATGCCTCGCCGCGCGCCTCGGATTCGATGATCAGCCGGCCGATGCCGTGCTCGGCGCCGATGAACTCGCCGACGATGACGCCGATCAGCGCGAACGAGATCGCCGGCGTCAGCGAGGCGAACACCCAGGCCATGGTCGATGGGATCACGACGCTGCGCGTGATCTGCCATTCGCTGGCGCCCAGCAGGCGGGCGGCGTTGATGTAGCCCTCGTCGACCGAACGGGCGCCGGCGAAGGTGTTGTAGAACACCAGGAACACGACGACGATCCAGGAGGTCACGATCTTGGAACTGTCGCCGATGCCGAAGGCCAGCACGATGATCGGCGCCAGTGCGATGCGCGGGATCGAGTTCACGGCCGTGATGAACGGCTGAAAGATCGCACTCAGCCGGTCCGATCGGCCGAGCACCAGCCCCAGCACGAAGCCGCTCGACACGCCGGTCAGGAAGCCGAAGAACGTGTTCTTGAGCGTGACCCAGGTCGCGAACCACAGGTTATTGTCGAACTTGACCATGCAGCGGCTGAAATCGCCGTTGCTCCAGCCGTTCCAATGCCCGAGGCCGGTCTTGAAGCAGCCCAGCACCAGGAATTGATCGACGATCTCGGTCGGCTTCGACACGAAATAGGGATCGAGCAGGTCCGGCACGATCGACGGGAATTTGCCGTGCAGGTCGAAGCCCCATTGCCACAGCGCCAGCACGGCGACGCAAATCAGCACCTGCCAGAAGATCGTGGTCGGCGCGCGGCCCATCATGGCGTGCGGTCCTTGATGAATTCCTCGCCCAGCGAATGCCAGATGTGGGTGAACAGCTCGGCATAGCGTGGCGTCTCACGCAAGGTCACGGCATCGCGCGGACGCGGCAGGTCGACCTCGAACATTTCCTTGATGCGACCGGGGCGGGCCGAAAACATGATGATCCGGTCCGCGAGCGTCAGGGCCTCGCTCAGATCATGGGTCACGAACAGCACCGTCTGCTTCTCCCGCTCCCAGATTTTCAGCAGCACCTCATGCATGTCGATCTTGGTGTGGGTGTCGAGCGCGCCGAACGGCTCGTCCATCAGCAGGATCTGCGGTTCCATGATCAGCGTGCGCATGAGGGCGGCGCGCTGGCGCATGCCGCCGGACAGCGAGGAGGGATAGGCCTCGGCGAACCCCTGCAGGCCCGCCTGCTCGATGCAGGCGTGGACCCGTTCGGCCCGTTCGGCCTTGCCGATCCCGGCCAGTTCGAGGCCATAGCCGATATTGTCGGCTATGGTCCGCCAGGGGAACAGTGTGTCCTTCTGAAAGACGTAGCCGACTTGCCGGCTGGCCTTGTTCGGCACGGTCGGTACGCCATCGATCAGGATGTTGCCTGCTGTCGGTTTCAGCAGGGTGGCGATCATGTTGAGCACCGTGCTCTTGCCCGACCCCGAAGGGCCGAGCAGCGCCACGAATTCGCCCTTGGCAATGTCGAAGGATACGCCCTTCACCGCCTCGAGCAGGTTACCGTTCAGCCGGAACGACTTGCCCAACTCACGAACTTCGATCCGCGTCTCCGCCGCTGCCGCCACGCTCACCTCGTTCTCAGCCGGCCGGATGGGCTTGCTTCGCCGCCAGGACGAAACTCGAATCGATGATGTCGGCCATGGCGATCGGCTTGATCCCGGTGATCTCACGGAACCAGACCTTCGAGCCGCGCTCGTAGGCGGCCTGATCGATCTCGCCGGTATAGTCGAACAGGTCCTTCATCGACTTGATATCGGCCGAGGTGCCGGTGCGCGAGGTGCTGCCGAGGAACGGCTCGCTCGTGTCGTACAGCTCTTCGACCGAATGGGACTTGATCCATTGCGTGGCGCGCCAGAGCGCGGTCACGAACGCCTGCATCTTGGGCTTGTCCTGGTCGATCGTCGACGCCAGGCTGAAGTGGCCGGTCGCCGGCACCTTGCCGCCGATATATTGGTTCCAGTTGGCCTCGCCCGAGCCGTCGAACAGCAAGCCGCCCCAGCCGTTTTCCTCCGCCGTGTGCAGCAGCGCGTAGGAATTCACCAGCACGTCGATCTGCCGGGTCTTCAAGGAGCCCAGCATGCTCTCGACGTCGCCGACGCCGACCCAGGTGACCTGATCGGCGAGATTCATCACCTCCATGTAATAGGAGGCCCAGACATGGTTGGTGCCGCCCAGCGACGAGACGCCGATGATCGGCTTGTGGCCGTCCGGCCGCTTGGATGCGGCGAACTGCTGCAGGTTGGTGACGCCCTGGTCGGCCAGCTGCTTGTTGATCATGAACACGACGCTGGCGTTGCGGATATCGACCGGCATCAGGATCTTGGCGGTGCGGCCGTGGTTCGACAGCTGCATCGGGTGCGACATGTCGCCGATGCCGATGTCGCCCTGGCCGGAGGCGACGATCTCGCGCATCTTCACGCCGCTGCCGCCCTGGATCAGCTTGCAGTCGAGCCCGGCATCCTTGAAGAAGCCCTGGCGGTCGGCGACATATTGGGCCATGTAGGCGACTTCGGCGGTCGGATAGATCACCCGTCCGGGTTTGAGGTCGGCCGCGCGGGCGGGGCGGAAGGCGAGCGAGAGCCCGCCGGCACCGGCAACGCAAATCATCGCGCGTCTGGTCAAGATCATCGCCATCATGTTCCTCCCGGTTCGTCGGACGTTGCTTCGCGGGCCTTGAGGCCCCGAGCCGCCGATTATGTCGCCGAACGTCTTTTAACGAGCTGGACTATAACGCCAAAGCCGGCCCCCGATCACAGTCGCGGTTCGGCAAAGAGCCATCGCGCCCGGCGATGGCGCGGTCAAAATTTCGCGATGGCTGGGCGCTTACGACCGCGACCGTCCGTCCGGATATTCCCAGCGGTCGCATTCCGGATCCTCGCTGCGGATATAGTCATGCGTGTAGCCGGCAAAGCCGCCCAGGAACACGTCGGTCGGATGGTAGTGCGTCTCCAGATGGCTTTCCAGGCAACGGCCGCGATCGGGCTGGGCACAGGATGACACCAGTGCGGCTGCCGCGAGCGCGCCGGCTCGCAGCGCCCAGGCGGGAAAGATCAGGGTGGCGCGGTTCGGCATGGGACGACCTGCCTTTCTGGCGCGGGAGCCGGCGCCCGCTACGAGGTTGATGCTTCGGCGCGACGGTGGAGCGGTCCGCCGCATCCTAAGGTTCGGGCCTGGTGTTCAGGCGCCCTCTGTTTTGTCGTCCAGAAGATGGTCGACCAGCAGCCGCGTCGCGGGCGGCAGCGACGCGCGGTCGCGCACTGCCAGCACCAGGGTGCGGTGCGCCCAGGGCTCGGCGAGAGGGACTGCGACCAAGTCACCCAGGCTGAGCCGGCCGTTGGTGATCTCGCGCGGCACGACGCCGACGCCCATCCGGGCCTGGACCAGTTGGAATAGCGCGTCGAAGCCGCTGACCCGGATGCGCAGCTTCAATTGCCGGCCGAGATCGGCCGCCGCCTTGACGCACAGCGTATCGATCGAGCTGCCCTTTTCCAGGCTGATGAATTCCTGATCGACCAGATCCTTGAACATCACGGTCGGGCGGCCGGCGAGCGGATGGTCGGCCGGCAGGATCGTCACCAGATGGTCCCGGCGATAGGGAAAGGTCTGCAGATCGGGCGCCAGGATATTGCCGCCGAAGATGCCGATATCGGCCCGGTTCTCGATCACCGCCTGGATGATCTGCGGGCTGATGCTCTCGTCCAGATCGACCCGGATCATCGGGTGCAGCACCAGGAACTGCCCCAGTTCCTGGGCGAGCGATTCCAGAATGGCCGATCGGTTGACGAACAGGCGGATATGGCCGCGCGTACCCTGGCGGTATCCCACCAGTTCGGTTTCGAGATGGGCCAGATCGCCCAGCACGATGCGGGCATGTTCCAGCAGCGCATAGCCGGCCGAGGTCGGCTCGATGCCCTTGGAATGGCGGTACAGCAGCTCGACCTGCAGCATCTCCTCCATGTCGGAGATGCGCCGGCTGACCGCCGACACGGCGATATGTTTCTTCTCGGCGGCCTTGGCGATGCTCTGTTCTTCGACGATGGCGACGAACAGTTGCAGCGTCAGGATATCGATGCGGAGATTCATCAGCGGGATGGCCTGGACGGCAGCGCGGAAGGGCACTGCCGTCCAGGCTAACCGCAAGCGTCCCTAGATCGGAAGCTTCTTCATGGCCGCAACCGCCGTCATGACGCCGCGGATCTCGGCCAGGCCGCGCAGGCGTCCAACCAGCGGATAGCCCGGATGGGTCTTGCGGCCGATATCGTCCAGCAGTTCATGGCCATGGTCGGGACGGAACGGGATGCGCCAATCGGCGCCGTTCGCGTCCTGGCGGCGCTTCTGTTCCTCCAGCAGCTCGGTCACGACCGCGACCATGTCGACGTCGCCGCCGAGGTGATCGGCCTCCATGAACGAGCCGTCCGGCTCCTTCGCCACATTGCGCAGGTGGGCGAAATGGATGCGGCCGGCGAAGCGCTTGGCGATCTTCGGCAGGTCGTTGGCGGGACCGGCGCCGAGCGAGCCGGTGCAGAGCGTCAGGCCGTTGCTGAAGCTGTCGACGGCCCCCAGGATGAAACCGATGTCCTCCTCGGTCGACACGATACGCGGCAGGCCGAAGATCGGGCGCGGCGGATCGTCGGGATGCACGCACATGCGCACGCCGACTTCTTCGGCGGTCGGGATCACTTCCTTGAGGAAGCGGGCGAAATTGGCGCGCAGGTCGGCGACGGTGACCTCGCCATAGGTCTCCAGCACGCGCTTCAGGCCGGGCACGTCATAGCGATCATAGGCGCCGGGCAGGCCCGACATGATGCAGGCGAGCAGCTTGTCCTTGTCGGCTTCCGACGCGGCATCGAACCAAGCGCGGGCCTTGGCCAGCACCTCCGGCGAATGCTCGGCCTCGGCACCCGGACGCTCCAGCATGTAGCAGTCGAACGCGGCATATTCGAACGCGTTGAAGCGCAGGGCCGTGCCGCCGGTCGCCAGCGGGTAGGCCAGCTGGGTGCGGGTCCAGTCGAGGATCGGCATGAAATTATAGCAGACCGTGCGCACGTCTGAGGCGGCGAGGTTGCGCAGGGTCTGGCGGTAATTCTCGTAGAGCGGTGCCAGGTCGCCGGCGCCGAGCTTGATCGGTTCCGCGACCGGCACGCTTTCGACCACGCTCCAGCGCAGGCCCGCGGCCTCGATCATGTCCTTGCGCTTCCGGATCTCGTCCAGGCTCCAGACCACGCCATAGGGGATGTGGTGCAGCGCCGTCACGATGCCGGTGGCGCCGGTCTGGCGGATCTGGGGGAGAGTGATCGCGTCCTCGGGACCGAACCACCGCCATGT